>Ga0163147_10001503_pt1 | contig 35413 bp, 32 predicted proteins | sample OliLakLV19MP6G1_FD_148597 | JGI IMG/M metagenome (GOLD analysis project Ga0163147, IMG submission 148597) | Freshwater microbial mat bacterial communities from Lake Vanda, McMurdo Dry Valleys, Antarctica- Oligotrophic Lake LV.19.MP6.G1 | ecosystem: Environmental > Aquatic > Freshwater > Lake >...
CGCAACGCCGCAAAAGCCGCGCGCGACTTCGCAACGGCCGATCGCATCCGCAAGGAACTCGAGCACGACGGCATCGTCCTCCAGGACACGCCCGGCGGCAAAACGATCTGGCGCCGCGCCTGATCGGCTCGAGCCGCGTGCCATGCGGGCCTTCACGGCCGCACCCACGTCGAGGCTGGGTGCGCGCGACGAGTACCGGACTCGCTCCAAGGCGGGCCTGGAGGCCCGCGCTCCCAGCGGTGAGCGCGCCCGCTGCGAAGAGACAAGTGTTTGATCGGGCTGCGGGCGCGCGCTTCACAGAGGCTGATCGCAGCGCCGCGCCCAGCGCAGTTTCGCGCTTTTGCTGCGCGGGCTGTCGCGGCGCTCCTCCGGACGGGGCCGAGCGACCGCGTCGCGGATGGCGGCCGGGTCGAGTTGAGGCGCAGGTCGAGCGGCCCGTCGGCCTTGAACGTGAAGCCGCGCTCGGGATTGTCGAGCTGCATGGAGGAAACGCCGAGGTCGGCCACGAGGCCGTCAACGCCGCTCACGCCGGCCTCGGCCAGCACCTGCGGCAGACCGGCGAAGTTGGTGCGCAGCGCCGTGAAAATGGGCTCCTGCCAACCCGCGGCATTGAGACGTGCCTGCGTCTTTTGAATCTCGATCTCGTCCGCATCGAGTCCGATCAAGCGCCCGCCCGGCGCCAGTCGCTCCAACAGTTTTTGGGCGTGGCCGCCGTAACCCAGCGTGCAATCGACGACGAGCTCGCCGGGTTTTGGGTCGAGCGCTTCGAGGATCTCCGCCCCCCTCGGGGGGCGTCCTGCCCTACGGGCAGGAAGAGGGACCGCGCCCCGCCCGGCCTGCGGCCGGGTAGGGGCCCCGCGGCCCCAGAGATCAGGCGGCAACTACCCTGACACCGGGGGGAGCGTCGATCACCCGCGAGTCTAACGCGTCGACGAGGCACTCGGCGTCGCGCTTGACGGGCTTGGCTCTGCGCGCGGTGCGAGCAACAGCAGGTAGAGCAGGTTGTCCGTGAAGGTGGGATCCGCGGTCAGGCCCAAATGGTTGGCGGGCAAGAATAACACCTGGTGCCAGGATTCCACCTGACTGACGCCCGCTCGGCGGGGCGCGCTCGGGTCACTCGAGCGTTCCCCAAGCGCGCTCGTACGCAACACTGTCCCATCACCAAAGCCGTGCTCAACCGCACTCAGCCGGCCGTTGGTTGTTTGCACCATGGTTTCCACGGTGCGCTCGCCGTCGCCGGCCACCAGCACCAGCCGTGTGTGTGGCGGAGGCGGAGCGGGGCAATCCAATCCCGCTTGCACTCCACGCGCCCGCGCAAGACAGAGTCGCAGGTGTTCTTCGGCCGCACTGCGACGGTCACCCAACGCGCTCAAGTGGGGCAACAGATGGCGCAGTTGCCCATCGAACCGGGGATCGAGCAGACCCCAGCGCTCGCGAATCCAAAGCTTTGGATCCAAGAGATCGGGCACGGGTTGGCCCATCGAATCAAGGAGCGCGCCACCCGCTCCACGGGGCAAGAGCTGGTACAGGGAAGGAAACGTTCCGACCACTGCCGCGGGGTAGTTCCATAGCAGCGCGCCCGGGTCGTAGCCCTGAAGCAATTCGCGAAGCGCCTGGATCGAGCCCATATTCGGGGTACCGACCAACACGGCGGTGTCGATGCGACGTGCGCCGGCCCAGGTGAGCGGTGGCGGCTCCCCGTCGGGGCCGGGTTCCGCAACGCCGTACCGCAGGTACCAGCGCAACACCAGCCCACCCATGGAATGGGCCACTACGTCGAAGCGCACGGGGCGCTCGGGCTCTTGGCGCTCGCGACGCTGTTCTTGCACCTCCGTTTCCGTGCGGTCGAGGAATGCGTCGAAGGCGCGTGCCGACTCCACCAGATCGCGCCGCCAGTCATAGGGAAACTGGAAGCACGTGTAATGGTCGTCGCCGTAGTCGACGTGGTCTCGGAAAGCGGCGCCGAGGTACCCTCCGATGCCCAGGGCGTCGAGGATCTGCGCGTAAGCGCTCACGTGGGAGGCGACCCCGAAAAAAGATACCCGCAGCCGGTCCAAGGTTGCGACCGCTTCCACAGCGTCGGTGCGATCGGCGAGGGTTGCGCCAGCCACCATCGGAATGGCCACCCGAGGTGCGCCCTCGGCCGAGCGCGGATCGAAAGCCCGTGAACCGAACTCACCCCAAACGGTGCGGCCGGTCGGGGCGTGCACCAAACGCGAGCCGAGCAGCCCCGGCAGCACGACAACCGGATTGCGGTCCAGGTGGGCGCGCTGGGCAGCGTCAGCGTAGATCGCGCCGAGGGGCGGCACTCGCCGCGGCAGGGCGCAACCTGAGTTGGCCATCGATCCGAGTAGGGCTGTGGCGAGGGTGAGCCGGCGCGTTCCCCACCTCACCCATTTCTTGGCGGCAGCGCGCGATGTGCTCAACGGCCTCCGTCGGGGTAATCAGGCATACCCGAGTCCAGGGCCACGTGCACGGCGTCGGCGACGCGATTGATGTAGTGGAAATACGCGATGGTTTGGATCGCGTCGTGGATGGCGACGTCGTCGAGGTCCTCCGCGCGCAGGGATTCGACGTGGGCGCGCTCCATCGCCCCCGGGTTGGCCGAGAGCTGCTCGGCAAAGGCACACAGCGCGCTATCCACGGTCAAGAGGTCGGCCTGCCGCCAGTCGTCCGCCACCTGTTCCACCCAAAGATCGCGTGCTCGTTCGTCGCCGAAGGACGCGGGGAGCTCCGACCGGAGATCCTGCTTGTGGGACTGGATTCAGTAGTGGCAGTGGTTGTAGCGACTTACCACCACCGCGAGCATCTCGCGCTGGTAGCGGGCGAGGCCGTGGGGCGCGAACACGATGCGCTGGTACAGACCCATGGACGCGTCCAGGATGGACGGATTCAAACTCTGGGCCTGCACGATGCCGGAGACGCGGCCGGCCCGCGCCAGGGCCGCGCGGTAGCTCAAGCTCAGTCGGCCGGTGGCCTCGTCGACGGGAATGGTGCGGATCCAGGGCATGGGCGAGAGTGGGTGTCCGGGTGCGCGGGGTCGAGCGATCACCGCCAGCGGAACGGCCCGAGCTGGCTACGGGTCGAGTCACGGGTTGTGACTCTAGCGCGGTTTATTCACCAGCTTTGCGATCGGACGGCCCAACCGGCGGCCTTCGGCCGTCTTTCGCCCTCTGGCGGCACTTTACGACCACGGGCGTCCTCGTTGACCTGTTCAAGGTCGACTGTGGATTGCGCGGCCGCAACGCACCACTAGGCGAAGACTTGGGCTCGTCTGCTCGAAAACCTGATGAATAACCCGGGCTAAAGAGCAAATAAGGAGATACGCGCCGTGCAGCACGTGGTTTGGTCGCCACGGTGCCTGGTATGGGCCAGACCACCATTTCGCGTGATCCCGAGCGAGGCGTCCCACCCCAAGCGGGGCCTCGATGTCTGCGCCCGCGACGCCGACGGTAGGTTCCGGGCCTTCCGCGAATAATGCGGACGCTCCCCGCGTTGGTCCACGCAGGAACTCCGGAAGCGTTCCCCATCGTGGGCGGTCGCCGCACGCGTGCCGACCACGCCGAGGAATCCATCACGCACCGTGAAGCACCACTGCCACTCAAGGATCGCGCGTTGGATTTCGGCATGGGGTTCGATCGCGTGGGGTGCGGCCGCCCTGTCGCTCTTAGGGTACGCACTATGCCTCGCGGTGCTCGCGCGCCGCTTGGAGGGCGGCGGCATGTCTTGGCTGTCGGTCGAACGCTGGTCCACAGCGGCTTCCATGCTGGCAGGATTGGTTTATCTCGCGGCGGTCTTTAGCCATCGACCCGCACTGCAACGGCGCTGGATCGCCGGCCTGGTCCTGCTGGCCGTCGCCGCGCGGGGGGTGGTCGCTGCGGCGCCTCCACTGCTCGAGACGGACTTCTACCGCTACCTCTGGGACGGAGCGGTTGTGTCGGCCGGCCTCAACCCCTACGCGCATGCGCCTTTGGATGTGCTGTCCCAGACATCCCTGGGTGTCGATACGCAAGAGCTGAACACGCTCGCCCAGGGCGCGGGCGGCGTACTCGCAAGTGTCAACCACCCGTACCTCAAGACGATCTATCCACCGCTCGCGCAAGTTGCCTTCGCTGCTGCGGCGTGGATCGACCCCTTTGGTGCCCAGGGCTGGCGCGTCGTACTGTTGATCTGCGACGTGATCACGGTTGTCTTGCTCACCCGCGTACTCGCGCACCTCAAGCTTCCCGTCGATCGGATCGGGATCTATGGATTGAACCCGCTGCTTCTGCGCGAGAGCTACGGGGCGCTCCACATGGACCTTGTCGTCCTTCCGTTTGTCGTGGGAGCCTTGCTGTTGGCCCTGCGTGGCCGGGGTCGGTTGGCGTCGCTCGTTGCGATCGCCGGATCCGCGGTCAAGGTGTGGCCCGCGCTTCTCGTTCCGCTCATTGCGGGGCCGCTGTGGGGGCGGTGGAAACAGCTCGCCGCACTGCTGGTCGGCACCGCGCTGCTTGGAGTCTTGCTGTGGTCGCCCGCCCTGATCGCGTGGGGCGATCCGCGCAGCGGATTCATCGCCTACGGCCAGTTTTGGCAGAACAACGACGGGTTTTTCCGCGCGGGTGTCTGGCTGTGTGAGCGCGTTCTAGAATTTTATGGCGCGCCCCCTTGGTATTCCCATCGCATCATGCGCGCGATCTCCACCGCCGCCGTGTTCGCCGTGGCGTGGTGGGCCACCGCAAGCGGACGTCGGGCAGAGCAGCGGTTGCCGCTTTCCTTCCTGGTGGTCACCGCCGCGGCCTTCTTGCTCAGCCCGACGCAACTCCCTTGGTACTGGATTTGGAGTCTGCCCTTGCTCGTTGTGGTGATCAGCCGCCCGCTTCTGCTGTACACGGCACTGCTTCCGTTGTACTACGTGCAGGACGACGTTCCCGGAGTCCATTGGGTCGAACACGCACCCGTGTGGGTGTGGCTGATCGCTTCGGGTATCCACGCATTTCGCGACCGCCGAGGATCGTTCCAAAACACGGTGGGGGTTTCACGTGCGTCATGATTTGTCCGTCGCTGTAGTCGTGCCCGCGCTCGACGAGGAACACGCGCTTCCCGGAGTTCTCGACGCCATTCCCCAATGGGCGGACCGGGTCATCGTCGTTGACAATGGTTCAACGGATCGCACCGCCGACGTTGCGCGGGCGGGCGGGGCAACCGTGGTGCTCGAACCGCGCCGGGGTTACGGCCGCGCTTGCCTCGCGGGTATAAAGCTTGCGGTCGATGCGGACATCATCGTCTTCCTCGACGCAGATGGGAGCAGTGATCCGGCGCAGATGGCCGCTATCGTCGACCCCATTGCGCTCGGGCGCTTCGATTTGGTGCTTGGATCCCGCATGTTGGGCCGCAGCGAAGCGGGTGCGATGACCCCGCCGCAGCGCTTTGGCAACATGCTCGCGCCAGCGCTGATCCGCGGCCTGTGGGGTGTGGTATTCACCGACCTTGGCCCCTTTCGCGCGGTCGGATCAGCCGCGCTGCGCCGACTTTGCATGGACGACCAGGACTTCGGTTGGACCGTGCAAATGCAGGTGCGCGCCGTTCAGGCCGGCCTGCGATGCCTGGAAGTTCCGGTCGACTACGCGCGCCGCAAAGCCGGGCGTTCAAAGATCTCTGGGACCGTGCGCGGTGTCATGGGCGCCGGGTCCAAAATCCTGTCGGTGATCGCGCGGGAGCGTCTGCGGCCGGCCGTGCGCCGGCCCGTCTTGCGCGGGCGCCTTGCCGTGATGACCAAGTTCCCCACGCCGGGGACAGTCAAGACCCGTTTGATTCCCCACTTGGGAGCGGAAGGCGCGGCGGACCTGCACGCCCGCATGGTGGCCCGAACGCTGCACATGTCCGCGGACCTGTGCGCGCGGATGCCAATCGAGACCGAGGTTTGGGTCGCGGGCAGCAGCGCGGCGGACTTTCGCGCCAGGTTCGGCCCGCACGTCGTCGTGCGCACGCAACCGGCGGGAACACTCGGCGATCGCCTGGTCGCGGCATTCGAAGGAATGCTCGCAAAAAGTCCGGCGGCGGTTGCCATCGGCACCGATTGCCCCGCTATCGCGCCGGAGGTGCTTTGGCGAGCGTTCGATTCCCTGCGCACCCATGACGTCGTCCTCGGGCCCGCGACCGACGGGGGGTACTACCTGATTGGCATGCAGCGCCCCGCACCCCAGTTGTTCGCGGGCGTCGAGTGGAGCACCTCCGCCGTGCTGGCGCAGACACTCGCGCGCGCGGCGGCCAGTGGACTGACCGTCGACATGCTGGCCCCGTTAGGGGACGTGGACCGCCCGGAAGACCTGCCGATGTGGGAACGCGTGGAGGCAGAAGAGCTCACCGCAGGACCGCTGCCGCTGCTGTCCATTGTGATCCCAACGTTGAACGAAGCGTCGCGCATTGCGGATGTTGTCGCGGGTGTTGTGCGCGAAACCGTAGAGGTGATCGTCGCGGATGGTGGTAGCTCCGACGGAACGGGCGCGGTCGCCGCACGCGCGGGCGCGCGCGTGGTGAACGCCGCACCTGGACGGGGGACCCAGCTCAACGCGGGAGCTGCCGCGGCACGCGCGGACACACTCCTTTTTCTGCACGCCGACACGGTGCTCCCGGCGGACTATTCGGCGATCGTCCGAACGTGCCTGGATGAGGAGCGGACGGCGATGGGGGCATTCCACTTCAAGCTGGACCGAAAGAGCGCGCTTCTGCGCGGCGTCGAAGTCGCCGTCCACCTGCGGTGCACTTTGTTCAAGACCCCGCGCGGCGATCAGGCCCTGTTCATGCGCAGCCAAGACTTCAAGCGCCTGGGTGGGTTTGCTCCGATCAGCGCCATGGAAGACGTGGATATCGTGCGGCGCGCCAAGCGTGTGGGCCGTGTGCGGGTGGTTGCGGCGCCGGCGGTCACCTCCGCGCGGCGCTGGCAGGATGCCGGGGTCGTGAGGACGACGCTCGTGAACCAGCTTTGCCTTGTTGGCTTCGCCCTCGGCGTGTCTGCCGACCGACTGGCATCGATGCGCAATCGGCTCACAGGCTCGTCTGCTTGAGAAGCTGACCCATCCTTCGGGCGGGTGCGCCCGCGCTTAAGCCGGAGCCCGGAGAACGCGGCGCGAGGCTCACATTGACCGGGCTCCGACATCGCCGCGGGTCGCGACCCGCGGCGACGGGCGATGGGCGATGGGACGATCAGGCTTTGACGGCCGCTTGGAGTGCGGCCTTCATGGACTCGATCGTCTGGCTCGCTTGGAAAGTCGCGACGACCTTCTTCGTCTTGGAGTCAACCAGCAAGGTGTAGCCGGTCCGCCCCGCGTGTTCTTTCCACAGCTCACCCAAGCCGAGGGAGGCGAGCAAGAACTCCGACTGGCGGGACTTCTTATCGGTTTGATCGAGTTTGACGAACAGGGCGGGCTGCTCGCCAGCGGTGGCCATCACCGCCTCCAGCTTGGGCTTCAGTTCCTTGCAGCCCGGGCACCAGTCGGCGTAGAAGGTGATGGCCACGACCTTCGGCGCCACTGCAGCGGCGGGCTTCTTCGTGTCGGCGGTCTCTTGGGTCGGGGTGCCGCTGGGACGTGAGCCGGACTGGGCGAATGAACCGCCAACCACGGCGAGGCTGAGGACAACGAAGGACGTGACGAGAACGAGCGTGCTTTTTAGCATGAGTGGGCTCTTTTGGGACGGAGTCTGGAACTCGCGACGTTGCCCCACGCCTGGCGTGCCACGCACGCCGCGATCGGCTTTATAGGACCCCACGTTCGCGAGCCACGCACGGGCCAACAGCCGCCGCACGGGATCTATTCGCCGAGAGTTCCCGAAAGAATCGCGCGGGCGCGGCAAGCATCGCAGCGTCACAGCATCCCAGCGTCACAGCATCAGCAATTCTGCCGGGGCGCCCGCCCGCCGGAGGGCGATGATGGCGGCTTCGGGGTTCTCGCTCACGACGAAATAGTCGAAGCCTTCACGGCGCCACAGGTACATCCCAACGTCCGCGAACCGCAGCGTCTTGGGCTGGAGACGATAGGTCGCGCCGTCCGTGATGGGCAGTCGCCCATCGTCGCGCTGGACGTAGATGCTCAGCTTGTCGCCTTCAAAGGTAGAGCCGGCGGCGCCGACAAGCTGGATGTGTATCGAGAGTTCGTGCCCAGGAATTCCGCAGCGGCCCATCCCGCGAAACTCGAAACCAGCATCCGTGAGGTCGCCGAGGGCGGGCGCATCGCCCAGCAGGTTTCCCAAGGACGACAGGGCGTCGTCGTAGGCCTCGACGTTGAACTCCGCCAGCGTCCGCTCGATCGAAATCGGACAGTCGTGGGGGTGGGTCGCGAGGAATCGGACCAGCGTCGCACGGCCGTAGAAGCCGATCTCATCGGCGCGGGTCGCAGAGTGGTACGTGATGCCCGCTGCAACCAGTAGGGCGGCGGCCGCAGCCAGCCACGCGATGCGGCGCAACAGCCGATGTCGCGGGGGTGCGCCCAGCGCACGGATGCGCTGCTCCAGGGCGGCAGGAACCTGGCTCCCGGAGAAGCTGTGAGCCAACCCATCGCGCAGCTTTCGCTCGAATTCGATCACCGCACGGTCGTCGGGGCGTCGGGCGAGGTGCGCATCGAGCGCGGCGCGCTCGCCCGCCAACAGCTCGTCGTCCGCAGCGGCGCGCAAGAGGCGCGAGCGCTCCGAAGGCAGAGAATCGGGATTCTTCATGACGAACGTTTGCCCTCCCGCGACCCGGAGAGCGGCGACTGCGCAGGCCGCAGACCCAGGTCCTCGATGGCGCCGGGATCCGTGAGCAACTCCTTCGAAACCCTGGATCGCGCACGGTGAAGGCGACTCATCACCGTGCCGATGGGGATGTCGAGCACGGACGCGATCTCGTGGTACTGGAGGTGCTCGACGGCCCACAGCAGGAGCACCTCGCGGGAGCCCGCGTCCAGATGCGCGACGGCGACCTTGAGCCGGCCGTCGACGCTCTCCCAGTCGAAGTCTGCAGCAAGCGTGGCCGAGACGGCCTCGGGAGCGGCATCGTCGCCGTCGAGCAGTTCGCGAAAAATCGCCCCATCGCGACGCGACCGTTCGATCATCGACAGAAACGAGCGGTAAGTGACTCGCAAAAGCCACGCCCGAATGCCTCCACCGCGCGGCTCGAAAGCAGCGATCCGTTCCGGTCTGAGTGCCTGGGTGTACACGTCTTGGACAAGGTCCTCGGCCCGGTGTGCGTCCCGAGTCAACCGCAGAGCGAAGCGGTAAACCGCGTTCACCTCTGCGGTGGCGAGTTCCAGAAAACGGGTCCGATCCAAGTACTTCGATCCTCCTCAGCCGATGGGCCGCCGATTCTATTCGCGCCGTTCGCGATTTTCGCAAGGTTCGACGCTCGATCCCCCAGGAAGCGATCCACAGGGCGCGGCAGGCGCCCTTCCCCAGGACGTCCAGCCGATTATTTACCGCACCTCGGTCGGGTCGGCGGAGCGCCCTCCCGGAGCGAAAGCGATGCCCATGGGCCGTGCCGACCCTGTTTCGCCGGTCAGTCCATTTCTTCGGCGGGTACGCGTCGCGCCTTGGAATACCTCCGCTCGAACAGCCGTTAGCAGGGCGCGCCTATCCCGGCGACAGGACATTCCCATGCTTCAAGATCGCTTCGACAGCATCAGCGCCGCGGCCTCCCGCGCCCACTGCCCCGTTTGCAACCACGACGGTCTCGAGTTCGTTCTACGCTGCGATCTTGGGCAGGGACCGTGCCTATTCGCAGCGCGCTGCGATCGCTGCGCCGTGGATTTTGAGATCGTCGTGAGCGCGACCGAACTGAGCCCCACGGCCTTGATCCAGGCGGTTGGGCCGTGCGACAAATGTGGGCAACGCCGTCAGATCGCCACGCTGAGCTGCTCGGAGCGCTCGCTGGCGTGCATGTACCACGTGCGGTGCCCCAGCTGCGACGGCCCGTAGGAACGCGCCTTCGGTCGCCGCGGTGCCGCAAAACTCGGTGCCTCAATCTCGGTGCCGAAAAAAAAGGCCCGTGCGGGAATAGCGCCGCCACAGCGCGCGTTGGTTGACCCGAGGGCACCCAAAGCCGTGCCCGCTTTGGAGCTCCACCATCCCCTTCACCCAATCCCACGTGTCAGACGTCAAAGCCCAAAAGGAGAGTTTCACGCGGACCTTGCTCCGGCACGGGGTTGAGCTGCGCTCCAAGGCCATCGAGACGGTTCAAGTCAACATTGGCGCGCAATGCAATCTGGCATGTAGGCACTGTCACGTCGAAAGTTCGCCGCTTCGAAGCGAGCGCATGGACTGGCCCACGATGGCGCAGGTTCTCGCCGCTGCCGAGCGCCTGGGCGCGCGCGAACTGGACATCACCGGCGGTGCTCCTGAGCTGCATCCACACTTGCGCGCGTTTGTCGAGCAGGCGCGCGGGCGACGGCTTGGGGTCACAGTGCGAACCAATCTGACCGTGCTGCTGCGGCCTGACCTGTGCGACATGCCCGGGTTCTTCCGGGACTACGCTGTCCGGTTGGTGGCGTCGTTGCCGTGTTACCAAGAGGACAATGTCGATCGGCAGCGGGGCAAGGGGGTCTTCGACGAGTCCATTGAAGCGCTGCATCGCCTCAACGCCGTTGGCTACGGACGCGAGCGGCATCTTGAGCTCGACCTTGTATACAACCCCTTAGGCGCCTCGTTGCCACCCGACCAGGCCAGCCTCGAGTCCACCTACCGCGACAGGCTCCGCGCTCAGCACGAAGTTGAGTTCACGCGCCTTTATGCACTCGCAAACATGCCCATCGGCCGTTTTGCGCAGAACCTCGAACGGCAGGACGAGCTCGACGGTTACCTGGAGCGGCTGCGCACCTCGTTCAACCCGCAAGCCGTCGACGGATTGATGTGTCGCAAACAGATCCACGTCGGTTGGGACGGAACGCTGAGCGACTGTGATTTCAATTTCGTTCTGGGCATGCGGGCCGAAGGTGCGGCGGGCGCCCATGTGAGCGAGTTGGACATCACGACCGCGAGCAACCGCCGAATCGCCACGGCGGAGCACTGCTTTGGCTGCACGGCCGGCTACGGATCGTCCTGTGGTGGTGCGCTTGCCTGAATCGCCCACGCTTTTCGCGCTCGTCGCTTCCCTAACCGAATCGAACCGCGTGTTCCCGCGTGGCCGCATCTTCTGACGACATGTCACACCAACCGTTCATTCAGCGTCACGGCGCAAAGCTGCGACTCGTGTCATTCTTTATTTTCGCCCTTTCCCTGGTGGCGCTCGCTCGCGCCATCCCGGTGCAGGAGTTGCTCGACGGCATGCAGCGTTGGCTCGACGGTGTCGGTCCAGCGGGGGTCATCGTATTCGCCGCGGTCTACGTCTTGGCCGCGCTGTTGTTCGTACCGGGCTCCGTACTCACCGCGGCTGCGGGAGCGCTCTTCGGGCTGGCGGGTGGAACCGCGGTCGTGTCGGTCGCATCCACACTGGCCGCAGCGATCGCGTTTCTCGTCGCTCGCTATCTGGCGCGCGGCGCCGTCGAGAAGAAGGCGGCGACGCACCCGCGCTTCCGGGCGATCGACCGCGCCATCGGTCAAGGTGGGTGGCGCGTCATCGCGCTGCTGCGCATGTCGCCCGCGGTGCCGTTCAGCCTCGGCAACTACCTTTTCGGTCTGACGCCGGTCCGCTTTTGGCCTTACGTTGCGGCTAGTTGGCTGGCCATGCTTCCGGGGACCTTCCTGTACGTCTACCTGGGTTATGTCGGCCGCACGGGGTTGACCGCGGCGGGCGGTGAAAGCACCACGAGTCCGGGGCAACTTGCGCTGCTGATCGCTGGTCTGGCCGCGACGGTCGTGGTGATCGTCTACGTGACCCGGCTCGCGCGGCGCGCGTTGCGAGCTTCCGCGGAGTTCGACACCCAAGCGGGAACCCAGGAAGTTGCGGCGTCCGCATCAGGCGGCCGCGGTGTCCTCCCATTGATGGTCGCGGCCTGCCTCTTGGCGGGACTTGCTGCCTACGCCCAAATGAACCGCGACACCCTTCGCGACTGGGCCACGTCCGGCCCGATCGGTGAATCCACGGAACCTCAAACTCGCTGATCCGATGAGTGCCACAACCACAGCGTTCCACCAGGCTCTGCCCCTCGATCAGCACAACCGGCTTCTGCTGACCCACGTTCACCCGAGTGATTGGAAAAATCCGCAACCCGCGGACAACTACAACTTAGTCGTCGTCGGAGGTGGGACGGCCGGACTCGTCACGGCGGCCGGGGCGGCCGGACTAGGCGCGAAGGTCGCACTGATCGAGCGCGCGTTGCTGGGCGGTGACTGTCTCAACGTTGGGTGCGTCCCATCCAAGGCGTTGATCCGTGCCGCTCGCGCGGCTGCGGACACACGCCGCGCTGGAATCTTCGGCGTGCGCTCCGGCGGCACGACGACCGTGGATTTTGCCGCCGTCATGGAGCGCATGCGCGCGCTGCGTTCGCAGCTGAGCCCTCACGATTCCGCCGCGCGCTTCAGGGATCTTGGAATCGATGTCTTCCTCGGCGACGCTCGGTTCTTGGGCCCGCGCACCCTCGAGGTTGGCGGCGCCACACTGAAGTTTGCTCGCGCCTGTATCGCAACGGGAGCTCGCGCCGCCGTGCCCCCGACTCCTGGACTTGCGGACACGGGCTTCTTGACGAACGAAACCGTCTTCAGTTTGACCGAAATGCCCCGGCGCATCGCGATTCTTGGGGGCGGGCCGATCGGATGTGAACTCGCGCAGTCGTTCGCGCGGTTCGGTGCCCAGGTTCACCTGATCGAAATGGCGCCACACCTGCTTGTGCGTGAGGACCCTGACGCGGCCGAACGCGTGCAGCGCGCTTTGATCGACGACGGCGTGCAGCTCGTCCTTTCGTCCAAGGTCGCGCGCGTGCACCGCGCGGCCAATGGCAAGTGTTTGTCGGTCGAATCCGAAGGAACGATCAAGGAACTGGAGGTCGACGAAATTCTCGTCGGGGTCGGACGGACGCCCAACGTCGAAGGGCTTGGTCTTGAGGCTGCAGGAGTCGAATTCGACGTGCGTACGGGAGTCAAGGTTGACGATTTCATGCGGACCACATCGCCGCGCATCTTTGCGGCGGGCGATGTCGCTTCCGTCTACAAGTTTACCCACATGGCGGATGCCCTCGCGCGCAACGTTATCCAGAACGCGCTGTTTTTTGGACGCGTGCGGGCCAGCAGCTTGATCGTCCCGTGGTGCACGTACACGGATCCGGAGATCGCGCACGTCGGGATCTACCCGCGCGAAGCAACCGAGCGTGGCATCGAAATCGACACTTTTTCCGTAAGCATGGGCCAGATCGATCGCGCCGTCCTCGACGGCGAATCGGACGGGATGCTGAAAGTGCACGTTGCGCGGGGAACAGATCGCATCCTCGGTGCAACGATGGTTGCCCGACACGCTGGGGAATCGATCTCTGAAATCACGCTCGCCATGAAGGCGGGTATTGGCTTGCGCACCATTGCCAGCACGATCCATCCCTATCCCACTCAAGCCGAAGCGATCAAACGCGTCGGCGACCTGTGCCAGCGCGAACGTCTGACACCCCGCGTAAAACGCCTCATGTCGGCGTTCCTTGCCTGGCGTCGCTGACGCCCCTGGCCCCCAACGGTTTGCCCCGCACTGAGCACCAAGTACCCTGAAATCCACTCGACCCATGAACAAATCCAGCACCCCGACACCTGCGTATGACATCGACCGCGAAGTGATGCGTCGCTACGGGGCCGCCGCCCAGCGCCCCGAGGCCGCCCTTTGTTGTCCGGCGACCGCTTATGACCGCACACTTTTGAATGCCATACCCGCAGAGGTGCTCGCGGTCGACTACGGGTGCGGCGATCCCTCCGCCCACGCCCGCAGTGGGGAAGTGGTTCTCGACCTCGGGTCGGGATCCGGCAAGGCGTGCTTCATGATTTCCCAGCGGGTCGGCCCCGAAGGTCAGGTCATCGGGGTGGACGCCAACGATCAAATGCTGGCGCTTGCGCGCAAGCACGCTCCGGAAGTTGCCCTCCGCATCGGGTACGGGAACGTGCGCTTTGCGAAGGGCAATATTCAGGATCTCGGGCTCGACTTGGCTGCACTCCACCAGCGTTTGAGCAGGCAACCCGTCGCGTCCGTGGACGGCTTCGTCGAGCTTGAACAAGAATGCGCGCGGATGCGCCGCGAGTCTCCGCTCGTGCCCGAAGGAAGCGTGGACTTGGTTGTGTCGAACTGCGTGCTGAATCTTGTACGTCCCGAGCTGAAGACGCGCCTCTTCGCCGAAATCCAGCGTGTGCTCAAGCGCGGGGGGCGCGCGGTGATCTCGGATGTCGTGTGCGACGAGGACCCTACTCCCGCGATGATGGGGGACCCGCAGTTGTGGAGTGGTTGCATCTCGGGCGCATCCCGCGAAGACCGCTTCTTGGAGGCGTTCGAACAGGCTGGCTTTTTTGGCGTCGAGATCGTTGCTCGCAGTGCGCAGCCGTGGCAGGTCATCGACGGAATCGAGTTCCGATCGATCACCGTTCGCGCATTCAAGGGCAAGGAAGGACCGTGCCTCGAGCGCAATCAGGCAGTCGTCTATCGCGGACCTTGGCGGTCGGTAACAGACGACGATGGACATATGTTTCCTCGCGGTCGCAGGGTGGCCGTCTGCGACAAGACCTATCAGATTGTTACCGATCCCCAGGGACCCTATTCTGGAGCGCTGATTCCGCACCCCCCTGACATTGAGGTGCCTCTCGATCAAGCCGGTGAGTTTGCCTGCCGCGTGACCACGCTGCGCGACCCGCGTGTGACGAAGCGCGGCGCGGTGTCCGGGGAGGCCGCAATAGGCAGCGAAAGCTGCGCAGGGCCGGAGTGTTGCTGATGGAATCTCGCTCGTCAGCCATCGTTCCGGGTGCGCGCCTACGCGGGTTCGGTGGGGTGATGTTGTTCGCGGCCTTGGCCGCTTGCGCACGTACTGAGGAGTCGTCGGTGGCGGTCGTGACCTCGACGGGTGCAGCGGGTGTCAGTGTCACGGGAACCGTCTCTGTCGTTGGCTCCAGCACGATCGCGCCCGTGCTCGGGGAGCTTGGCCGGCTGTTCGAAGCCGGCCACCCTGGAACGCGGATCAACGTCGAAACCGGTGGTTCTACGCGCGGAATCGTCGAAGCGCGCTCCGGTCGCGCAGACATCGGAATGGTCTCGCGTGCTCTCACAGTGAACGAACAGGACTTGGCCGCCTACCTGGTCGCGCGGGACGGCGTTGCGTTGATCTTGCATTCGGGGCTGGAGGTCCAATCGCTCAAGCGCGAGCAAGTCATCGATATCTATACGGGACGGATCGACCGTTGGGTTGGGGTTGGAGGCCCCGATGCTCCCATCAGCGTGATTCACAAGGCAGAGGGGCGCTCGACTCTCGAGGTGTTCCTCGATCACTTCGGACTGAAGCCTACAGATGTTCGACCGTCGGTGGTGGTCGGCGACAACCAACAGTGCATCAAGAGCGTGGCCAGCATCCCGGGCGCCATTGGCTACGTATCCATCGGCGCGGCGGAATTCGCGGTGGCCGACGGTGTCGGAATTCGCTTGCTGCCGCTCGACGGCATCTGCGCGACGACCGCGAACGTACGCGCGAAACGCTATGCCTTGACGCGCGAACTCAACCTCGTGACAGATGCGACCGTAAGCCCCGTCACGCGCGCATTCATCGACTTTGTCCTTTCGTCCGACGCAACCGAGACGATCCGGGATTTATATTTTGTTCCAATTGGCGACTAAGGACATGTTGCTCGCCGTCATCGGCAGAAGTGCCGCGGTCACGGTTGCGGGTCTGGTGATTCTGATCGCCGGATTTCTGCTGTTGCACGCGCAACCCGCTCTGCGCGAGATCGGATTTGTGCGCTTCTTCGCAGATGCGTCGTGGAATCCCTCGCCCGGCCCGGAAGGTCGATTCGACATCGTTCCCGCGTTGGTGGGGAGCGCCTTGGCGACAGCGCTCGCCGCGCTGATCGCCGTACCTATAGGAATTACGGCGGCGCTGGGTTCGACATTCTTTGTGCACCGCGCGGTGGCGCGGCTGGTTGACAGCGGAGTCGGGGTGCTCGCGGGTCTCCCCTCAGTTGTCATCGGTCTTTGGGGCTTGACCGCATTGGTTCCGTGGATCGCGCGTATACGCGCGCCTGGGGCGAGTCTGCTCGCCGCAGCGCTGGTACTGGCGGTCATGGTTGTTCCGACCATTTATGTGGCGTCCAGGGGGGCCTTCAAATCCATCCCCAAGACGTGCCTCGACGGCGCGACCGCGCTGGGCATGACTCGCATCGGAATCTTGCGCGCCGCGGTCTTACCGACAGTCAAGCCTGCACTCGCCGTCGGGGCGGTTCTCGCGATCACACGCGCCCTCGGAGAAACCATGGCGGTCGTCATGGTTGCGGGCAATGTCGCGGCAATCCCTCGGTCGCTCTTTGATCCGGTGCGCACATTGACGGCCAACATCGCGCTCGAGCTGCCCTACGCGACGGGGTTGCACCGCTCCGCGCTGTTTGCGGGCGGTGCGGGACTCATGGCGCTGACCTGGAGCCTCGTCGTCCTCGGCCGCTGCATTTCGCGTGCTTGGAGCGGAGAACACAATGACTGAAGCGCGGATCCATCGATCGACGACGTCGAAGAGCGACGTCGCCGTCCAAACTGCGAGTTGGCTCGCGCTTGTGGCGCTGCTCGTGCCGCTGGGTTTGATCGTCGGGGATCTGCTCATGCGCGGTGCAACTTCGCTCTCCCCTCAGTTTTTGGTCGACTCCCCGTCCAAAGCCGGCCGGGAGGGCGGAATCGGTCCCGTGCTCCTGTCGACGCTGCTGGTAATGGGAGTTTGCCTCTTGGTGGTTGTTCCCCTTGGGCTTGCGGCCGCGATTGGCTTGAACGAGTACCTGCGTCGCGGTGGCTTCGCGGTGCGGACGGTCCGCATTGCGCTAGACGTTCTCGCGGGAACACCCTCCATCGCGCTGGGCATGTTCGGCTACGCGTTTTTCTGCATTGCGCTCGGGATGGGTGTGTCGATCCTTGCGGGCGGCCTGACGCTGGCCTGCATGGTGATGCCGCTTTATGTGCGGCTTTCGGAGCAGGCGTTGCGGACTGTGCCGGATGATGTTCGGGCTGCTGCGGACGCCTTGGCTCTCCGTCGCTACACCGCGATCCTTAGGATCGTTCTACCCGTCGCAGCTCCGGGCTTATTTGCCGCTACGGGCTTAGCGCTGGCGCGTGCGCTCGCGGAGACCGCGGCGTTGCTTTTTACGAGCGGCTACGTGAGCCGCACGCCGGGCTCGCTCCTCGATCCGGGGCGAGTCTTAGCGGTCCACATCTTTGATCTTTCGATGAACGTGCCTGGGGGCGACGGACCCGCGTACGCGACGGCGTTGGTGCTGGTTGCGTTGTTGTTGTCGGTGAGCGGCGTGCCGAGACTAGTGCGCGGCTTTACACGTCGATGGAGTCATCCAGTATGAGTCAAATAGACAATCGGGCGCGCGCGCTGCTGCCATGGTGTCCGATGGAGAAGACGGCCCCATGCTGCACTCCTCGGACGTACCTTGAAGTCACCGATTTGACGGTTAAGTACAAGAATACGACTGCGCTTCGCCACGTCAGCATCGAGATCCCACGTGGGTGTGTGACAGCCATTGTCGGTCCCTCGGGGTGTGGCAAATCGACGCTTCTGCACGTAATCAACCGCATGACGGACGCCGTTGCGGGTTGCGACGTACGTGGCAGTGTGCGCCTCGCCGGCGCAGAGGTCCTCGGTAAGGGTGTCGATCTGCGTATGTTGCGGCGCCGCGTCGGTCTGATCTTCCAACGCCCGAACCCGCTCCCTCTTTCGATCGCGGAGAACGTTTTGCTCCCCCTGCGCGACCATGGGTTTACGGGGCGGGAGGAGCGCGCGAGCATTCTCGAGCGCGTATTACATGAGGTGGGACTCTGGGACGAGGTTGCCCAGCGCTTGAACGCGCCTGCGGCAACGCTTTCCGGTGGTCAGCAACAACGCCTGTGCATCGCCAGGTGTCTCGCGCTGTTACCTGAAGTCATCCTCTTCGATGAGCCGTGCAGTGCGCTGGACCCCATCGCCGCGGAGATCATCGAACAGCTCATCTGTCGCCTGCGCAACCGTTATACTGTGGTGATCGTCACCCACAACCTCGCACAGGCACGGCGCGTCGCAGATTTCACCGCGGTCCTTTGGAACCGGGAAGGTGCGAGTTCCCTGGTAGAGTTCGGGAAGACGCGTCACATCTTCGAACGGCCAACGCAGGGACTGACATCGCTCTACGTGGGTGGCGTGACGGGTTGACGCCCGATCCGGCCGCATACCCGTGAAATGACTACAGACACGGACGCCGTCCGACGCTGGCGACGGCGTACGAACTCCCAAGATCATCCAACTGACGGAACGCTCCCATGACGACCATGCATCGAATGCTTCTTGGATTTACTCTTGTTTTCTGCGCGGGTACGACGCTGGCCCAAAGTGGCCAGGGCGGTGACGCTAAGGCATTCGACCACGCGCATGCGGTATGGACCGAGGTGCTCACCACCCACGTCGTCAAAGACCGTTTCGACTACGCGGCGCTAAAGAAGGACCGCGCGCTGCTCGACCTGTACCTCGGGAAGCTCCACGCGGTCGATCCGAAGCAGCTCGAGGCGTGGACGCGCGATCAACGCTACGCGTTCTGGATCAACGCCTACAATGCGCATTGCGTTGCCCTAGTTGTGGGTGAGTATCCGATCGAAAGCATCAAGGACATTGGGAGCTTCTTCTCTCCGGTGTGGAAGAAGGGTTTCATCGATATGCCCGCTTTGCATCCGTCTGGGAAACCCGCCAAGCTGTCCCTCGACGACATCGAGCATCGTATCCTCCGGCCGATCTACAAGGACGCACGCATCCACGCCGCCGTGAACTGCGCTTCGGTAAGCTGCCCGCCGCTGCTCGCGGAGGCATTCGTAGCCGAGCGTCTTGATGACCAGTTGGATCAACAGGTGCGTGCTTGGCTGGCGGACACGAGCCGCAATCGGTTCGACAAGTCCCGCTCGCGCGCCGATGTTTCGGCGATCTTCAATTGGTTCGCGGAGGATTTTGTGCGCGACGCCGGAAGCGTCGTCCAGTGGCTCGCGAAGTATGCGCCGGCAGAGGAGGCGGAGTGGCTGACGAGTTCCCGAGTCACCGTCAAACACCTCGACTACTCCTGGAAACTCAACGACAGCGACCGTTCGGAGTTGAAACGCTCGGCGCGCTGACGCGCACGGGTGGTCCGTCGCCGCTCCGGCATCGGTCGAAATCGTGCCGAAGAGCTACCCGGCTTGGGCCGAGCCGGCCTTTTCTCAGTCTGTCGACCTGCGGGCGCGGTTCGGTGTACCTGTCGGCTTTTTTCGCGGGCTTCCGTCCCAGCCCGAACCGGTGGTCGTATCTGCGTGCCATCGGGCTCGGTTTCCCGCCTGAGACAGGCACCGCATCCGCTGTAACCGTACCCCATTAACCATGCGATCGCCGTAGCTCGGAATCTGGCGCTTGGTACTCCCTTTGGTCCCGAACCTGCGACATTCGCCGGGTGACCCATCGGTTCTCGGTTTGCCGGGCCCCGCTTTCGAGCAGGTTCCGGAGGGGGATTTGATCGTTGAAGGTCGCGATGGCGAGTTGCCCGCGGAACCTACGGCGATCTTGGACTGGCTGCACAGCGGTGGACGCGCGAGGGGTGGAGCCACCCCGATGCGAAGGCCGCTTACCTGCGCGGACCGACCGACGTCGGCTGGCGGGACCGTTTTCTCGCGCTTCGGGCGATCGCGCGCGAGGACGAGCGCAGCGTTCCGGCCTTGATGAACGCTTTGAAGGGCGCCAATGAGGAGATCCGCGAGTTTGCGGCCCAAACGCTTAGCTTCCTTGCGACGCACGCGCCGCGGGACAGCCTCCTCGCGCTGCTTGAGTCCGACGCCAATCCAACGGTGCGGCTTTATGCCGCGGACGGATTGGGGGCCGCTGGCCATGGGGCGGCATTGGCAGAACGCCTCGAAGCGCTTCGCACCCTTGAGTCCGACCGCGACGTCAAGAAGCATATTGGCTACACCTTGAGTCGTGGAGCAACAGGCGTGGATCCGCGGGTGCTTGCGGATCTCGCGGGTTTCGAGCCCAGTCGGATCGACTCTGCTCGCGTCGGAGAACCTGCGCCGAAGATCGACCTTGAGAGCTACTCGGGGGGGCGTGTTCGGCTCTCCGACCTTCGCCGTGTCGCCCCCGTCGTGCTCGTGTTCCTCTACGGCGACACAAGACCGGTGTGCCACGGCCAACTCGTGCAGTTGCGCCAAGCCATCGCGGAGAACCCCGCATTCGCAGACATCCGCGTCTTCGCGATCGATCCACACGAGCGGGTGGCCGCCCGGTTCCTCTTGGGAGTCGGGACTGGGGAGTGAGCCCGTGGAGCCGCCGCTTCTCCTCGATCCATCCCTGGTGGCGAGCGCCACCCACGGTGTCGCCTTCCAAATGGGCATCTACATTGAGATTAGCACGCGACCCGCGACGTTGGTCATCGACCGCTGCGGTGTCTTGCGCTATGCACGACGTGTGACGTCGTTTTCGAATCGACCGGCTCCCGAGGAGGTTCTGCGCATCGCGACTGGAAATGTGCCCCCGGCCCCCCCGGAGCGGCGGTGAGCCTCACGAGTGACAAACACCTCACCGTTTAATTTCCCCACAGTTCCGGTGTCCACTGGATCGGGCAAGGTCAAGGCGCTTGCGCCGTCGGGGAGCGCGGAGTACCGTCTGCTGGCCTATCGGCCGGTGCGTGGGGTAGGAGTTCAGCTAAGCGCCGAACGTACGCCGCCCGATTCGATTTCTAACACCTTCTCACCCTACCTCACGCAACGCTGGCCCCGTCACTCAGACGGCGCAGACCATAGATTCACACACAAAGTTCAGGGAGCGGCTCGATGCGTATCGGCATGGTTGGGCTTGGACGAATGGGCGCCAACATGGTGCGGCGCCTGATGCGGAACGGACATCAGGCGGTCGCGTTCGATCGATCGCCCGAAGCAGTGGCAGCGCTGGTGAAGGAAGGCGCCGACGGCGCGACTTCTTTCGCAGATATGGCACGTCAGCTCGCAACCCCGCGCGCGGTTTGGCTAATGGTGCCGGCCGGCGTTGTCGACGCGACGATCGCGGACCTGGTCCCGCATCTCAGCGCGGGCGACACGATCATCGACGGCGGAAACTCCTACTACGTGGACGATATCCGTCGTGCGAAAGAACTCGCGGCGCAAGGGCTGCACTACGTCGATGTGGGCGTCAGCGGTGGCGTCTTTGGACTCGAGCGTGGTTACTGCCAGATGATCGGCGGCAAAAAGGAGATCGTTGCGACACTCGAACCGATCTTCGCCACGCTCGCCCCGCCGAAGGACGCTGTGACTCCAACGCCCGGACGCAACGACCGCGTTGGCACCGCCGATCACGGCTACCTGCACTGCGGGACCGCTGGCGCGGGACACTTCGTGAAGATGGTCCACAACGGCATCGAGTACGGAATGATGGCGGCTTACGCCGAAGGCCTTGGCATCCTTCGCAGCGCGAACATCGGCATGGCCGATCAGGAGCATGATGCAAAGACCACACCGCTTCGCGATCCCGAGCACTACCAGTATGACTTTCCGCTCGATGACATCACGGAGCTCTGGCGCCGTGGCAGCGTGATAACGTCATGGCTGCTTGATCTCACGTCGCAGGCGCTGATCGAATCGCCTGATCTGAAGGAGTATGCGGGTCGAGTCTCTGACTCCTGCGAAGGTCGCTGGACGATCAAGGCTGCCATCGATGAAGCGGTTCCGGTGCCGGTGCTGACCGCGGCGCTCTACTCACGGTTCTCGTCGCGCGGTGAAGCCGACTACGCCAATCGCGTGCTCTCGGCAATGCGCGCCGGGTTCGGCGGTCACAAGGAAAAGAAATGAGACCGGTGCAATCAGGCGCGCTAGTGTTCTACGGTGCCACCGGCGACCTCGCCTTCAAGAAAATCTTTCCATCCATGCAGCGGATGGTGAAGGAAGGTGTGCTTGACGTGCCGGTGATCGGCATGGCACGGGGCGGTGGCTCGCTGGAAGCACTGCAGAAGCGCGCCGAAGAAAGCGTGACGAAGCACGGTGGTGGCGTCGACCCGGTGGCGTTCCCGAAGCTGATGCAGCTGATGCGGTATGTGGAAGGTGAGTACACGACGCCGGAGATGTTCGACCGGCTGGATGTCGCCCTGGGCGACGTGAAGAACCCGCTTCACTACTTGGCCGTGCCGCAGTCCCTGTTCGAAACGGTAATCAGACAATTGAGCCGCAATGGCAGGCCCACTGAGGCGCGCCTCATGCTCGAGAAGCCGTTCGGGACCGACCTGGCGTCGGCCCGCCATCTGAATACGATCGTCCACGAATCGTTCAGCGAGAATCAGATCTTCCGCATCGATCACTACCTCGGCAAGGAGGCGGTACAGAATCTCGTTTTCTTCCGCTTCGCAAACAGCTTCCTCGAACCGATCTGGAATCGCCAGTACGTCGAGAACGTCCAGATCACGATGGCCGAACCGTTCGGTATCTCGGGACGCGGCGCATTTTACGACGCGACCGGTGCCATCCGCGACGTGGTGCAGAATCATCTGCTGCAGGTACTGTCGAACATCGCGATGGAACCGCCGCCAAGCAGTGAGGACACCGAGACGCTGCGCGATGAGAAGGTAAAGGTGCTGAAGGCAATTGCGCCGCTTGAGCGAAAGCGTGTGGTGCGCGGGCAGTTCCGCGGGTACCACGATGAAGCCGGGGTTGCGTCCCGCTCACGCACCGAGACGTACGTTGCGCTGGAGCTGGCGGTAGACTCGTGGCGCTGGCACGGGGTGCCGTTCTTCATCCGCGCCGGAAAGCAGATGCCGGAGTTGCGAACCGAAGTGGTGGTGAAGCTCCGTCGACCACCCCCGATCGGTGGCATGCGCTTGCACTCGAACTATGTGCGCTTCCAGCTCGGGCCCCGGTACGAGCTGGCGCTTGGTGCGACCGTTCGTGAGCCCGATGTGGCCAGCGGGCATCGACTCGAGTTGAAGGCGAGTCACGAGCAGGAAGGGGCCGAGACCGATGCGTATGCCGAGCTGTTCGGCGATGCAATGAACGGCGAAACCTTCCGGTTCGCGCGGCAGGACTACGTCGAGGAGGCGTGGCGGATCGTGGATCCGGTGCTCGATGATGGCGCGCCGATTCTGTACGATCCCGGGACATGGGGACCCGAGGAAGCGGAAGATCTCGTGCCTGGTGGCTGGTACGAGGTTGACCGGTGACCGCTGGAATGCACACGCTTTGGCTGGTGCGTCACGGCGAAACCGCCTGGACGCGGACGGGCCGACATACCGGCCGGACGGATGTGCCGCTCACGCCGTTCGGTGAGCAACAGGCGAGCGCTATCCGTGCGAGACTTGGGGCGCGACAGTTCGCGCTCGTGCTCGCCAGCCCGCTCGCCCGCGCACGCGAGACGTGCCGGCTGGCTGGCTTTGGTGACGTGGCAGAAATCGACCCCGACCTGCAGGAATGGGACTACGGGGACTTCGAAGGCAAGACCAACGTTGAGATCCGTGCGATGCATCCCGACTGGAGCGTTTGGACGCACGGCGGCCCGGGCGGAGAGGCACCAGAGGACGTCGCGCGCCGGGCGGATCGCGTGATCGAACGTGTGGTTGGCGCGCAGGGTGACGTGGCGATCTTCGCGCACGGACACCTGCTGCGGGTGCTTGCCGCACGGTGGCTAGGCCATCCGCCGAGTACAGGAGCCGGACTCTTCATGGACACTGCATCGGTGAGTGTGCTCGCCAGCCATCGCGAGGATCGAATCCTTCGGCACTGGAACGAGATCTGTCATCTCGGCGGGCATTGAAGCTGATGCGTCAGGTTATTCTGGCTGATGTTGATGCGGTCGCCCGGCGGGCTGCCGCGGTGATCGCCGAGGCGGCGCGCGAGGCGCTGACGGAGCGCGGGCGGTTTCTGGTGGCGACCAGCGGTGGCAGCACGCCCTGGCTGATGCTGCGCTTTCTCGCCAACCTGGACCTGCCGTGGGCGAGGGTCGAACTGTTCCAGGTGGATGAGCGGATTGCGCCAGCCGGCCACGCGGACCGGAATCTCACCAGCCTCAAGCGATCACTGCTCGACCAACTCCCCGAGTCGCGGGGCACGATCCACGCCATGCCGGTAGAAATGAACGGCACTGACCAAATGGCGCTTGATTACTCTCACACCCTTGCATTAATAGCGGGCAATCTACCAGTCTGCGACCTCGTCCACCTTGGACTTGGCGAGGATGGTCACACCGCCTGCCTCGTCCCGTATGATCCGGTCCTGGACGAATCAACGGCCACATTCGCCGTCGCGGGTGTGTATGCTGGCCGCCGCCGACTGACGCTCACGTACCCGGTGCTCGACCATGCCCGCCGCATTCTCCGAGTTGTGACCGGGGCCGCCAAGGCCATGATGCTCAGACGTCTGGAACGCGGCGACGGGACGATTCCCGCCGGTCGCGTGCGCTCCGATCACGCCCTGCTGCTGGCCGATCGTGCCGCCAGCCCCGATTCGAACACCTAGACCAGGCTCATTCCCATGCCGATGCCGACCGACCCAGACCAGCTTGCAATCACGACGATCCGTACGCTCTGCATCGACGCCGTGCAGCAGGCAAACTCCGGCCATCCGGGCACGCCAATGGCGATGGCGCCCGTTGCCTACGCACTCTGGCATAAGCATCTTCGATTCGATCCCGCCGACCCAATCTGGCCCAATCGCGACCGGTTCGTGCTGTCGATCGGCCACGCCTCGACGCTGCTCTACAGCTTGCTCCATCTGACGGGCGTCAAGGCCGTCGACGCGCACTATGAAACACTTGGCAGCGACGCCGTTTCGCTGGATGACATCAAGCGCTTCCGCCAGCTCGACAGCAAATGCCCGGGCCACCCCGAGTACCGATGGACTTCCGGCATCGAGACAACCACCGGCCCGCTGGGTCAGGGGGTAGCGACGAGCGTCGGCATGGCAATCGGTGAACGCTGGCTGGCGGCGTACTTCAACCGCCCCGACTTCCCACTGATCGGCTACAACATGTATGCCATCGCCGGCGACGGCTGCATGATGGAAGGCGTTTCCGGCGAGGCGGCGTCACTGGCCGGGCATCTCGGACTAAGTAACCTCTGCTGGATATACGACAACAACCGGATCACCATCGAAGGGGACACGTCGCTCGCTTTCAGCGAAGATGTCGCGACGCGTTTTCTCGGTTATGGATGGAATGTGCTACGCGTGGGTGATGCCAACGATCTGTCGATGCTGGCACGCGCGTTCGAAACATTCAAGCGCACAACCGATCGCCCCACACTGATCATCGTCGACAGCCACATCGGCTACGGGTCGCCCAACAAGCAGGACTCGCACTCGGCGCATGGCGAGCCGCTGGGCGAAGCGGAAGTCAAACTGACGAAACGGGCGTATGGTTGGCCCGAAGACGAGAAGTTTCTGGTGCCCGACGCCGTGCGCACGCACTTCGCGTCGACCTTCGGCGCACGTGGCGCCACGCTGCGGGCTGACTGGGAGATACTCTTCGCCCGCTATCAGGCGGCGAATCCTGGCCTCGCCCGCGAATTCGAACAGGTCCAGCGGCGACAGCTTCCGGACGGCTGGGATCGGGCTCTGACGTCGTATCCCGCCGACGCGACGGGCATCTCGGGCCGTGACGCCTCTGGCGCGGTGCTGAACAAGATCGCTTGCCATCTGCCGTGGCTGATCGGTGGATCGGCCGACCTCGCCCCATCGACCAAGACGCGATTGACCTTCGCGGGTGCCGGCGATTTCTCGGCAACCGAACATGGCGGTCGCAACTTCCACTTCGGTGTGCGTGAACATGCGATGGGGTCGATCCTCAACGGCCTCTCGCTCTCGAAGCTCCGCGCCTTCGGATCGCAGTTCCTGATCTTCAGTGACTATTCCCGGCCCACGCTGCGCCTTTCGGCGCTGATGGAGCTGCCGGTGATCTACATCTACACACATGACTCGATTGGCGTCGGCGAGGATGGGCCGACGCACCAGCCGGTGGAGCAGATCGCATCCTTGCGCGCCATCCCGGGGCTGCACGTCTTTCGGCCAGGTGATGCCAACGAGGTGGTTGAGGCGTGGCGCGTGATCGTACCTCTGCGCCACCAACCGGTGGCCCTGATCCTGTCGCGCCAGGCGTTGCCGACGCTTGACCGCACTCGATACGCATCAGCGGAAGGTTTGCACCGCGGAGGCTACGTCCTGCACAGCGCACCGGGTGGCGACCCTCAGGTGATTCTAATGGGCACGGGGAGCGAGGTAGCGCTCTGTGTCGAAGCGCACGAACGGCTGCTGACCGAGGGCATTCGGAGTCGCGTTGTGAGCCTGCCCTGCTGGGGACTGTTCGAGGAACAGCCGGCTACGTATCGCGACAGCGTGCTGCCGGCGTCGGTGACGGCCCGCGTAGCGGTCGAGCAGGCCTCGACCTTCGGGTGGGAGCGCTACACCGGAAGCAACGGCCGCATTATCGGTATGCGTAGTTTTGGTGCGTCCGCACCACTCAAACAACTGCTGGCGAAGTTCGGCTTCACCACCGATGCCGTTGTGGCCGCCGCCAAGGAGCTGATATGAACCCGCTGGAACTCTGGGACCGCTACCGCGCGCATCTGTGTGTTACCGAATCACTCGGGATTTCGCTCGACGTTTCGCGCATGCGCTTCGCCGATGACTTCGCGGTCCGTATGGCAACGCCGATGGCCAATGCCTTTGCGGCAATGCGCTCGCTCGAGGCTGGCGCAATCGCGAATCCGGATGAAGGGCGCATGGTGGGCCACTACTGGCTGCGTGATCCGCAGCGGGCGCCGGAGCCGGCAATGCGCACCGCGATCACCAGTACGCTGGAGCGTATTTGCCAGTTCGCGGCGGCGGTGCACAGCGGTGCCATCCGGGCAGAGCGGGGCGCGCGCTTTGAACAGTTGCTGGTGGTCGGGATCGGCGGATCGGCACTGGGACCGCAGTTCATCGCCGATGCACTCGGCACAGGCGCAGACAAGCTCACGCCGCACTTCTTCGACAACACCGACCCCGATGGCATGGCGCGCGTGGTCGAACGTCTTGGTGATCGGCTCACCAGCACGCTGACGCTCGTCATCTCCAAGTCAGGGGGAACCAAGGAGACGCGCAACGGCATGCTGATCGCCGATGCTGCATACCGCAAGGCTGGCCTACGTTTTGCGGAACACGCGGTCGCGGTCACGGGTGATGGCAGCGAACTCGATCAGACCGCGACGGCCGGTGGCTGGCTGGCGAAGTTCCCGATGTGGGACTGGGTTGGTGGCCGAACCTCTGTCTTCTCCGCCGTCGGCCTGTTGCCGGCCGCGCTACAGGGCATCGACATCACCGCATTGATCGACGGTGCACGCACGATGGACGCGACGACGCGGAACACCACGGTGGCCTCGAACCCGGCGGCGCTGCTGGCGCTGATGTGGTATCACGCCGGTGGTGGTCGCGGCACCAAAGACATGGTGGTACTGCCGTACAAAGATCGCCTGCTGCTCTTCTCGCGCTACCTGCAGCAGCTGGTGATGGAGTCGCTGGGCAAGCAGCTCGATCTGTCGGGCGCCGTGGTGCATCAGGGTATTGCGGTGTATGGCAACAAGGGGTCGACCGATCAGCACGCGTATGTGCAGCAGCTGCGCGACGGCGTGCACAACTTTTTCCTCACCTTCGTCGAAGTGCTGGCCGATCAGGCTGGACCGGCACTGGAAGTCGAGCCGAACGTGACGTCGGGCGATTACCTGCTCGGATTCATGCTCGGCACCCGCGAAGCGATGCACCAGAATGCCCGCGAATCGATGACACTCACGCTGCCGGATGTCAGCCCCCGGTCGGTGGGGGCATTGATTGCACTGTACGAACGGGCCGTGGGCCTGTACGCATCGCTCGTGAATGTGAACGCCTACCATCAGCCCGGTGTCGAGGCGGGCAAAAAAGCGGCTACTGCGGTGCTGGGCCTGCAGCACAGCGTGCTCGCTGCATTGCGGGCCACGCGGACGCCGCGAACGGCCGATCAGGTCGCCGCTGCGGCCGGTGTGGCCGATCAGGCCGAGACGGTGTTTAAGGTTCTCGAACATCTGGCCGCGAACGGGCGGCTTCGTCGTACGACGGGTACCAGACCCACCAGTGCAATGTATGTAATCATGGACAGCGCGTGAACATCTTTGTCGATCACATCGGGGCGGTGGTCAGCGCTGCCGTGTCGATTCGCACAACAATTCAACCTTCAAACACAATTAGAGACTAACAACATGACACACCCGCTTCTCGCGATGCAGCAGCTCGGCCAGTCACCCTGGCACGACAACATCCGCCGTGATCTGCTCACAAGCGGCGCGCTGGCCCGCATGATCACCGATGGCGACATCACCGGCCTGACCTCGAATCCGACCATCTTCGAGCAGGCGATCGCGAACAGCGATATCTACGACGCGACACTGCGCGCACTGGCGGTCGAGGGCAAGGGCACGGAAGCGATCTTCGATGCGCTGGCCATCACCGACATTCGCGACGCCGCCGATCTGTTTCTTTCGGTGTACGAGCGCACGAAGGGTGCGGATGGCTACGTCAGCATCGAGGTGTCGCCGCGGCTGGCACGCGACACCGCTCAGACGCTGGCGGAAGCGCGCCGGCTGTGGGCGACCGTGGACCGGCCGAATCTGATGGTGAAGATCCCGGCCACGCTGGAGGGTCTGGGCGCCATCGAGGCAGCGATTGGCGATGGCATGAACGTGAACGTCACGCTGATCTTCTCGCTCGAACGTTACACGGCCGTGATTGATGCATATATGGCCGGGCTGCGGAAACGTGCGGCCGCCGGCGGCGCACTGAACAACATCGCCTCAGTGGCGAGCTTCTTCGTCAGTCGAGTGGACGTTGCGGTCGACAAGCTGCTCGAGGCGCAGCTGGCGGCCGGTGCGGGCAATGCGGATGCACTGCAAGCGGCACTCGGGCAGTCTGCGATCGCCAATGCGAAGCTGGCGTATGAGCTCTTCCAGCAGCGGTTCGACGGCCCTGAGTTTGGGGCTCTGGCGGCGATCGGTGCGCAGCGTCAGCGCCCGCTCTGGGCGAGTACGGGAACGAAAAATCCGAAGTATCCCGACACGTATTACGTCGATGCGCTGATCGGTCCGGACTCTGTCAACACGATGCCGCCGGCCACGATCGCCGCATTCAAGGATCACGGTTCACCTGCCGTTCGCATTGACCATGATCTTGTTGGCGCGCATCGGACGATCGACGGGCTGGCGGCGTGTGGCGTGAATTTCTCTGCGGTGCTGGCGCAGTTGGAAGCGGACGGCGTGGCGTCCTTTGCCAAGTCGTATGAGACGTTGCTGGCCGTGGTAGCGAAGCGCGCAACGGCCTGAAGGGCTCATCGCCAACGAGTGCCGCGCGTATCTGGACTACTCGATGCGCGCGGCACTTCACCAACCGACCAGGCCTGAAACGGGCAACCACGCGCCAGGTGCGGCGCATCAACATCTGCAATCTCCGGATTCGGGCGCACCGATGCATCCATGTCGCCAGGCATGCCAGCGACGTCTGCAATGTCGAAGAGGCAACCGGCTGACTCATTCCAGAAGCGCGCTTCAAACGCAGCGTTCGCCTGATCGGCCGCAGCGGCTGCGGTGGCATCCCACCGCGACGCGACGCGCAACGCATTGATCCAGAGCGCCTGGATCTCGACGGGCTTTCCGATTCGCGGCGTGACGACCCAGTCGCCGAGCTTCGCGGCCATCCATGTCAGTTGCACACCCGGTACACCCGCGGCCAGCAGCCCATCGTCGCCGACATGGATCCCGTACCGGGTTCCGCGACGGTACCCTTCGACGATGGCACCCACGGCGCCGCCGAGAATCATCACGTCGTCGTTGGAGATCGAACCATCCGCTTCTGCGGCCCGGCGCAGGAGCTCGACCGCCACCACATGCCAGAGCGCGGCATCGACAAAGTTGTACTCGGCTTCTGCGCCAAAGTCGACGAACCGATTCGGCAGCATGCCGTCGCTGACGTGGCGCGCCCACTCATGGAGAATCGCGTGTGCGTCGGCGTGGCGATCAGTGGCGAGACGCAGACCGCGGAGCCCGATGAATGTGTCGCGCCCCCAGTCTGCGAACCATGGGTAACCGGCGAGAATCGAGCGGCCCCGACCGCGTTGCACCATAAACGCATCGGCCGTACGGTGCAGCGGCGTACGAAACGCGGCGCGACGCTCACGCTCGCGGTGCGCTACGTCGCGCCAGAGTTCCAGAAGATCGTCAGTCGCGATGGCGTTGATCCCCTCGGTATCGCTGCACAACGCCAGCACCGCCTCGCTGCCGTTGAGCGCAAAACGAAGGGTGCCCGTTGACGCGAGACCTTCGACGAATCCCAGACCGCGGGCGCGCTCTTCTTCGTTCTCGAAAGCGCGATACCAATACGGGGCGGCAGTGAATGATCCGGTGGTGATGGCAGTCACGGCCGGCAGTCCTGCGTACGGGCGTCATTCGATGCGCGGCCCGGTGATGGTGGCTTCCCAGACGAACCGTTTCGATCCATTCCGCCTCTGGATTCATGCTTCCGACTCCTCGCTGGCTGCCGGAGCGTGCGAAGCTGAGTGATCGTGTTCCGCGTGATCAGGGCGTGTGTCATCGCGCCTCTCGTTCGCAACACGCGCAGCGCCGACGCGTTCCAGACAGCGCGTCACGAGCGCCGTCCATCCCGTCTGATGACTCGCACCGATACCGCGGCCGCAATCACCGTTGAAGTATTCGTAGAACAGCACCAGGTCCTTCCACGCCTCATCCGACGCGTAGCGCGGATCGTCGCCGTGCACCGGGCGCCGGCCATGTGCGTCGGGAAGGAAGAGCTCAGAGAGTCGGCGTGACAAGTCGTGCGCAACGATGCCGAGCCGACACATCGTGCCCGAACCAACCGGATACTCGACCTGCAGCCGATCGCCGTAGAAGTGGTCGTACTTCTCGAGCGCTTCGATCAACAGGTAGTTGAGCGGGAACCAGATCGGGCCGCGCCAGTTGGAGTTGCCGCCGAACAGGTCGGTCGTGCTTTCGCCGGGATCGTAGGCGACCTTGAACTCTTCCCCACCGAACCGCAATACATATGGTTGTTCGCGATGGACCGCCGAGACCGATCGAATCCCGTACGGTGACAGGAATTCCGACTCATCGAGCACATACTGCAGCACCCGCTGCAATCGCTCGCGTGTCGGGATCGCCAGCAGGCGACGGCGGTGTGTGTGACCATCGTTCGTCCGTGCTTCGAAATACGACGTGAACTCTGCAAGGTCCGGGCGATTTTCGAGGAACCACTTCAGACGGCGCTGGAATCCCGGCAGCGCTTCGACGGTTCCTTCTTCGATGATTTCGCAGGCCAGCAGCGGGATGATCCCGACCATTGAGCGCACACGGAGCGGCAGGTCGCCTGTCTCGTGATGCAGGACGTCGTAGTAGAATCCATCCTCTTCGTGCCAAAGACCGGTTCCGCCGAGCGTGTTGATCGCGTCGGCGATGGCCACGAAATGTTCGAAGAACTTCGATGCGACATCGTCGTAGGCTGGCATGTGCCGGGCCAGTTCAAGTGCCATCGACAGCATCGTCGCGCAGTAGAACGCCATCCACGCCGTGCCGTCGGCCTGCTCAAGGTGGCCGCCGGTTGGCAGCGGTCGCGATCGGTCGAAGACCCCGATGTTGTCGAGGCCCAGGAACCCGCCGCCAAACAGGTTGCGTCCGTCGGGGTCCTTGCGATTCACCCACCAGGTGAAGTTCAGCAGGAGTTTGTGAAACGCGCGCTCTAGAAAGAGCAGATCGCGTTCACCGCGTTTGGCAGTCACCTTGTACACGCGCCAGACGGCCCACGCGTGCACCGGCGGATTGACATCACCAAACGCAAACTCGTAGGCCGGCAGCTGGCCGTTCGGATGCATGTACCATTCACGCATCAAAAGTAGCAGCTGCTCCTTGGCGAACGTCGCATCCACGCGCGCCAGCGGAAGCGTATGGAAGGCGAGATCCCATGCCGCGTACCATGGGTATTCCCATACATCCGGCATGGAGATCACGTCGGCGTTGTGCAGATGCCCCCACTCGGCGTTGCGGCCACGCTGGCGCGCGGCGGGGGGTGTCGGTTGCCCGGGGTCGCCGCTGACCCACTCCTTGACGTCGTAATAGTAGAACTGCTTGGACCAGAGCAATCCGGCGTATGCCTGCCGTGCGACGCGACGCTCCTCCGTGTGCAGCGACTCCGGGATACGGGCCGCGTAGAACGCATCCGCCTCCGCGATCCGCGCCGTAAACGTTTCATCAAACTCGGCACCGAATGGCTCGGCCATCGCTGCGTCTTCGTGCGCGCGCAGCCGGAGCCGAATCGTCGCTTCTCCCTCCGCCGCGACGGTCACGATGTAGTGCGGCGCCGCCTTGGTGCCGATGCGCGCCGGGTTGACGGCAGCGGTGTTCGAGTTGACGACGAATTCATGGAATGCGTCCTTCGAGTAGGCCGACTTGTTCTCGCTGCCGAACAGACGAACGGCGTTCGTCTCATTCTCGGTGAAGAGCCACATTGGCGGCGCTCTACCGGCGCTGGGCTCGGCGGTCAGCACATGCCGGCCCAGAGATGGGTGCGACGTGATGACGCTGCCCTGCTGATGTGCCGCGATGCACGGCTTCGCGGCGTACCGCTCGCCTTCGCGCCCCCACGCCCAACTGTTGCGAAACCAGAGCGTCGGAAGCAGGTGCAGCGTGGCCGCTTCGGGACCGCGATTCTGCACCGTGATGCGTACGAGGACATCCTCAGGCGCCCCTTTCGCATACTCAACCGCGACGTCGAAGTAGCGTTGGTTATCGAAAACCCCGGTGTCCGCCAGCTCAAACTCTGGATCGGTCTTGCCGCGCCGAGCGTTCTCCGCCACCAGTTGCTCGTACGGAAAGGCAGCGTGTGGATACTTGTAAAGGCTTTTCAAGTACGACGACGTCGGGGTGGCGTCGAGGTAGTAGTAACACTCCTTGACGTCTTCTCCGTGGTTACCCTGTGGTCCGGTAAGCCCGAACAAGCGTTCCTTCAGGATCGGGTCGCGTTCGTTCCAGAGCGCCAGCGCGAAACAGAGCCGGCCCTGACGGTCGCTGATTCCCATCAGCCCATCTTCGCCCCACCGATACGCTCGACTGCGCGCCTGGTCGTGCGGGAAGTAGTCCCAGCAGTTGCCATCGGCGGAGTAGTCTTCACGCACCGTACCCCACTGCCGTTCCGCCAGATACGGTCCCCAGCGCTTCCAGTAGTGCTCGCGCTTCGCGTCCTGTTCAAGTCGCTGTTCTTCGTGACGGCTCACGCGCGTGCTCCTAACTGTCGAGCTGCAGAGCGGGTGATTCGCACCAGGTGAACGCCGCGGCCGAAGAGACGCGCCTTCAGGATTGGGCCGCAGCAGTTCCTCAGCGCGAGCGCGAAGCACAGGAGCCGGCGATCGTTGCTGATTCCCGCGCTGCCGTCGGGGCTGTAGTCCTCGCACACCGTGCCCCACAGGAGCTCGCAGAGGTACGGCCCCAAGCGCTTCGACTTGGACGGCGCGCTGCGCAGACGTTCGCGCTCGGGGTTGGGCATGTTGCAGGCGTCCGCGGCAGACGCGGGAGCCTGGGTCTTCGCAGGCGTCCGAACTTCACCCGACTTCTTCGTTGCCATGTTAGTGCACTCCCCACAGGCGGAAGCCGCCCATGAACGCGTTCGTGTTGTCGCCGCGCCGGCAGAGCGGCGGTAGCTCGTCGATGTGGCGCACGTTGCCGCCGCCCAGCACGACGTAGTCGACGACGAGAGCCTTGCTCAGGATGTCCGTTACCTCCGCGACCATTTCGCGCCACTTCTTCTTGCCGCGGCTCTTCAGCGCGCGGTCACCCACGAAGTTCTCGTAGGTCTTGCCCTTCTTGAAGGGCAGGTGCGCGAGCTCGAGCGGCAGCAGCACGTCGTCGGCCACGAGCGCAGAGCCGAGTCCTGTGCCGAGGCCGAGGAACAGCATCTTGCCGCCCTCGTAGCTGCCGTACGCCTGCATGGCCGCGTCGTTCACCATGCGCACCGGCTTGCCGAACGCCCGCTCGAAGTTGAACCCGACCCAGCCGGGCGCGAGGTTCTTCGGTTCGAGCCCGGGCTTCCCGTCGCGCACGGGACCGGGATAGCCGATAGCGACGACGTCGTAGACCCAATCGCCTGCGAGCTCGTGGGCTCGCGCGACCATCTCGCTCGGTCCCATCATGGGGCCCGACTCCTTGCGCCGGATCTCCTCGCGGCTCCGCCCGCTTGTGAGGACCTTCAGGTTGGTCCCACCCACGTCGATCGTCAGGACTTCCATGGTTCGCTTCCCCTCTTCGACAGTCGTTGGGTGCGGGACAGGGTGCTTCATTCTGAGCGATTCTCGCCGTTGCAGGTGCTCGTTCTCTCGCGGATGCTCTGCACACGCGCCTTCGCCACCTCGCCGAGGCCCTGGCGAAGGGCGCGCACGATCGCGACGGGGTTGCGAGCAGCGGCGCGTGGATTCGCCCCGAGAGTGTGCCGCGATCCGACGCGCGCGAAGCCCGGACGCTGCGTTCGGGCGAGCTCCTGGCGCAGGAGGCGCGCGCGTGGCGCGGCCCAGCGGTGGCAGGCGCAGTGCTCGATTTCCTCCGGCGAGGCGCGCGCGGATTCGCCCGTGGCCCGCATCTCCTCCTTGGCCGTGCCCGAGAGCGCGCGCGCGGGCGACCTGCTCCTGCGTCTTCGGGCAAAAGCACACCTCGATACTCCCTACGGCCGCCTTCATGCACTCGCCGGGCTCGATCGGCCGCTCGCCCTCCAACCGGCCGATGAGCTCGATGTGCGCGACGCCGGTGAGCACCTGGCCCTTGAGCGTGGCGCGCGTTCTCACGGTGATCGGCGCGTGCCTCGCGATGTCCATCGTGGCCCGGATGTTCGGGAAGCTGCCGTCCAGGAAGCGGATGCCGGTCACCTTTCCGACCGGAACGCAGGGGATAGGAACTTCAAGCGCATGACCGAGCGGTACCCGGCCCACCCCGCAGCCACGCGGGATGCGTGCTGGGCGTCTCGCGGCGCCCGTAGCGTGCCATGCTGTCTGTGCCCTTACTGAAACGCTCATTCCGGAGGCTCGACGGGTCGTTTCACCGCGGACCTGGTTTAACCGCGGACCTAGTTTCACCGCGGACCTGTGTGAGTGACAGCATAGTTTCACAAGCCCCAGCCCGCTCAGGATCTGGCGCAACTTTCCTTCTGCGGTTCCCAATCGCTGACGAGCGGTCGTTTCGCCCGACGCCGACGCCTCGCCTTCCGGCGCAGCGGTGGCGGGCCAAGCGAGTCGGAGCGTAGTCGCAAGGCGAGGCGTTC
>Ga0163147_10001513_pt1 | contig 35258 bp, 62 predicted proteins | sample OliLakLV19MP6G1_FD_148597 | JGI IMG/M metagenome (GOLD analysis project Ga0163147, IMG submission 148597) | Freshwater microbial mat bacterial communities from Lake Vanda, McMurdo Dry Valleys, Antarctica- Oligotrophic Lake LV.19.MP6.G1 | ecosystem: Environmental > Aquatic > Freshwater > Lake >...
ACCGGGCCTGGTACCCGTCGGCGCGGATAAAGTGCAGGCGCTCCCGGAGGAGGCACACGGCATCGGCTGAGGCGGCGGCTTGCTGCCACCATCGCGTCTCGGTCCGGGAGGCGGTGAGCATCACGCCATGGCGATGACGGACCATGCGATCAACGAACGCCGGGAGGTCCGGGCCGTACGGCGGGTTCAGCCAGACGCGGCCAGCCCACGGCCCGGCTAGTCCGTTCTCGGCCTTGCCGATGAACTGCGCGGCCGGAACGTGAGCGGCGGCGAATGAGGCGGCGGGGTCGAGGTCGAAGTCCAGCCCGAGCGCATCGAACAGCGACGGCGGCGTGTACCACTCAACGGTCGCGCCGACCGCGCGCTCGTGGACGGTCATCGGAGGCCCCGGAGTGCCCGAGTCGTCCGTGCCCGGACCCGAGCCGACCACGACGGCAGCGACGGCCACGCCTCGGCTGACTCAGCCGCGCGTGTCGGCTGGTAGTGGACGCCGAACACGAGCCGCTCACCGGGCTCGGGCAGGGCCGAGTCATCGAACGCCTCGCAGGCGCAGCGCGTCCACTGGGCCATCGGGATGAACGGGTCATCGAGCCCGTCCGCGAACGTCTCACAACGCCCCGGATCGCTCAGCGGACGCTGGTGATCGTACTGGTCGTGGCCGCACTTGCACCTCACGGCTGCATCCCCGCCAGCCCGCTCAGGGTCGCCACCACGGGGCATGGCGCGGGCTCGTAGCGCCCAGCGAGGCGGTTCACTGGTCGTCCTCGGACCACACGTACTCACCACCGAACCCCGCGCGTCGGTCGTCGCCGCATCCATCGCAGCGATACTCCCAGAAGGGCTCGGCCCAGCCCCACGCGCCTGTCTCCATCAGCGTGTCGAATGACGGACGCCGGCACGTCCACGTCCCGCCGTGGCGCTTGCGGCAGCCGAAGCACCATCGCGGGTCCTCGCGCTCCGTGGCGACCGTCTCCAAGGGGACACCGCAGATAGCGCCGCTCACGGCTGCATCCCCGCCAGCCCGCTCAGGGTCGCCACCACGACGATCCACAGCAGCGGCACGGCCAGCACGGCGCCCGCGATGTCACGCCAGGAGAGCCGGACGCCCATCACGGTCATCGCTCGGCCTCGATGGCATCCAGCGCGGCATCCTCGGCCTCGGTGGCGGCGCGCTGGGCGCGTTGGTACTCGGCTGCGAGCGACTCGTAGTCGAGGGTGCAGGGACAGTAGCGGGGGCCGTCGTGGTCGCCTCCAACGATCGTCGAGCAGACGTCCATCGGGTGCAGGTCGTGAGCACAGGCGCTGCAATGCGTGTCCCAGAATGCCTTGGCGTCCTCGGGCCACGTCCGGTGCTCGCGGGAGGCGTCGATGATGGCGTCCAACAGCGCCTCCGGGATGTCAGGAGCGACGATGCCACCGGCCCGCGTCATCGCGACAAGGTGCCAGGGCGCGCTGGCGGCGGTGCTGTACCAGCTCGTCAGCGCCTCGCGCAGCCGGGCGTCGGGTGCGAGGGTGGCGCGGGCTGGGTGTCCGTGGTGCTCGCAGTCGGTGGCGTGGCAGCCGGACGTGCAGTCGTCTCGGCAGATGTCCTCGTCCAGCGGCTCGGTCATCGGTCGGCCTGGAATACGCCAGCCAGCGCGAGCAGGGCGGCGGCGGGGGTGGGGCCGGATGCTCGGCGGTAGCGCTGGTGCCACGGGCGGCCGGTAAAGGAAGCGTTGTACGCCGCCGCGTGCCATTGGCCGGCGTCGAAGATGAGCGACAGGATGTCCCAGCCGTCCGGCAGCTCGGCTTCAGCGGCAGCCCAAGCGTCGTCGAGGGTGGCGGGTGTGGGGGTGGCGCGGGTGTCGAGGGTGTCAAGATGGTGATCCGCCAAGCTGCCGGAGTAGTCGAGTCCGCAGCGGTCGCAGTGCGTCACGACTCGCCTCCCAAGATGGCGAAGGTGCCCACGACCGGGACGCAGAACGCGACCGCCAGCCCCCACAGGCCGAAGGTGGGCAGCACCCACAAGGCGACCGCGAACCAGTAGGCGACGCCCAGCAGGAAGGCCAGCGCGAGGCCGGCGCGGCGCTCGGTCATGCCAGCACCCTGGTCATGTCGCGGGCCAGGCCACGCTGCTTCCATTCGGGGACAAAGGCGTTGACATCGAGCACGCGCAGGTCCAGCCCCATCGCCACATAGGCGTCGTGGCATGACTGGCACAGGGCGCGGTCCCCGACCATCGGGATACGGGCCGTCAGGACGGCTTCGCGCGGACAGGGGTGCCCGGCGCTGGCGCACGGCTTCATGCCACGATCCTCCGCACTTCGACGCCGTACCGCTTCATCAGGCGGTAGACGGTCATCCGGCTGACGCCGAGCCTGGTGGCGGCCGCCGAGATGGAGTCGCTCTCCTTCAGGGCGTCGCGTAGTTGGCGTTCGGTCGTCTGTGCATCCATGCGCCTAATGTAACACGCGGGGTACAGGTGTCAACCCCTATCGGATATTGGCAGGAAGATTGCCTAAACTCCGGCTAAACTAAAACGGCCCGCCTCCCGGTGAGGGGAGACGGGCCGAGGGCCGGGGGGATAGGCGAGGGTCGGGCTACTTCAGGTCACGCTTAACGTGATCCCTGACGCGGTGGCGGAGTTGCCGCCGATGAGCGCCCCGTAGACAGGGTTCGTTCCGGGGAAACCGAACGCCACACCGAGCGTCCCCGTGAGGGCGATCATCAGGAATGTCCCGCTGAAGGACGAGAACGTGGTCGAGTTGTTGGTGGTGCTTGCAGCGGCAACCACCAGCGCGGTCTGAACACCCGGCGTCAGGATCGGGATGACGTGGTTCCCGGTCGGGTCCGTGGTCACGTTCCTCGTGGCCGACGTGTCGAGCGTTCCAGCCAGATCCGCCCACTCCAGAACGACCGCGTTGCAGAATGCCGTTCCTGCGTATGTCACAGTGACAGTCGTGCCCGACGCGGCGGTGATGTCGCCGATCCAGACCTCGATGACCGGCGCCGTGGCCGCCGTGGTCTGGGCGAGTTTGGTGAATGTGACGTTGGAGCAGACCACCGATGACACGGCGTGGGTGGACTCGTTGAGCGTGACGACGATCAGGTGGTTGCCCGACGCCGCCGCCGCGATGGTCACAGCGCGCGTGGTCGAGCTGCTGGACGAGCCTGTAGCGCGCTGCACCGGATAGCGCGCGCCGGTCGCGCCGCCGCCGCCCGCCGCCGCCGCCCACTTCATGCCGGTCGCCTCTGCCGAGTCCGCGGTGAGGACATGCGTATTGCTTCCGATCGCCAGGCGAGAAGCCGTGTTCGCTCCGGTGCCGCCGACCAGGTCGCCCTTGGCGTCCCAGATGACATCGGTGGCGACCGAACCTGAGCCGCCCGCGATCGTGATCGTCTTCGTCGCACCGGCCCCGGTCGCCGTGACACCCGCGCCGACGAAGTCCAGCGTCGTCCCCGTCGTGGCGAGCGGCGTCCCCTCGTCGGCGACCGTGACCCCCACACTACCGGTCACCGAGACGCCCGTCAGCGTGACCTCATAGACGCGGATGCCCTGCGCCGAGCCGATGCGGAAGCGGACGTAGGTGTAGCCCGTGGTCCCTGTGAGGGTGACGGCGACGTCCTGCGCGGTGTACGAGCCCGTTCCGGTGAACGTCGCCGACCCGAGCGTGACCTCGTCGCTGTAGTCGCTCAGGGTCGCGCCCTTGACCGTGATGGTGGCCGATGCCGCATCCTCCATCCCGACCCGGATGACCAGCGACGCCAGAACGACATCGACCGAGAGGGTGCCGCGCAGGAAGACGAGCGAGGCAGTCGTCACGTCGCCGCTGTCGGCGTAGTCGAAGGTCGTATCGCTGCCATCGTTGACCGCGAAGGCTGGCAGCCATACGGTCTCGGCAGGTTCGTCGAACCCGGCTGTGACGCCCCACCAGTCGCGGCTGGCGCTGGCGGTGGTGGCGGGGTTGTACGAGCCTGATGCGGAGGCCACGATCTGATAGACGAGGGACGCGGCCGGGTGCTCGGCCGTGAACAGATCGAATAGCTCGGTCCATCCCCCGCCAGGTGAGAACGTCGTGCCCGCATCGCTATTGGCAGCCACCGCGCCGATGATGAGTGCCTGATCTCCAGCGGTCGGCGTCACGGAGCCTGTCGTGATCGCCGTCCCGGTCCCGTTGGCCTGAGCGGACAGGTAGCCCGTCAGGGTCATACCGGACGCTTCCACGATCATGAACTGGCGCCGAGCATTGCCAGCATAGGCGAACACGGCCGACGTCTCCGTACCGGCGCTCACCTTGCCGTACAGCGCGATGCCGTCGGTGAACGCGCCACCCGCCGGGTTGTCTCGCAGCAGCGTCCAGCCCGTGGGCGCCGTGGATGACCCGCCGTTGCGGATGGCGACCGCGATGACGATCAGGTTCCCGGTTGCCGGTGTGAAGTCCCACGAGAACGTGTTGGTGACGTTGCTCGTGCTGTAGCTGTCGACGATGACGACAGACCCGGCGCCGTTGGCCGGCACTTCCCACGCCCCGCCCTCGGCATCGTCGGCGTAGTCGGGCGCGACTGGCACGGCGCCCACGGTGGCATCGGGGTCGTAGCCGACGGTGGAGCCCAGCGCCCGCACAAGGCGACCGCTCGTTGTGATCTTCACGATGCCGTCCAGACCGAGGCGGTAAAGCCCCACTTGCCGCCGCAGATGTCGCCGAGGTCCGTGACCTCGACCCAATGCGTGCAGTTGACGCCGTTGTGCGTCGAGACGGTGAAGGTGAACGTCGTGCCAGTCGCCTGGTACTGCGTCTCGTCCACGACGTAGCCGGTCGGCGCTCCGCTGTCGGCATGGACAAGGCGCGCCACGAGGTTCCGGGCCGAAGCCGAGTAGGTGACGGTCTGCACCGTCAGCGTCCCATCGCCCACGACGAGCACGCGGAGCCGGTTCTGCGAGCAGTCGCCAGCGTAGTCCACGCCCGCCCCGAACTCCGGGAAGTGCCACGCACCCTGATGGCCCGGCGTCACGACGTCGGGGTAGGTGATGCCGGGGCGCAGGTACAGGACGTTTCCGAGCGTCGAGACGCTGGGCGTGCTACCCGACCCGCCGAGCTCGGTGAACGTCTGCGACGACGTCAGGCCGGTGCAAGATGCCGTCACGAGCGTGGTCGAGCGGGACACGTCGATGGTGTGCAGGTACGTCATATCGTCCTGCTCCGAGACATCCGTGACCGTCCGGGACAGCACGCGCATCCAGGTGAACTCGGATCGGTACGGCTCGGGCCAGTGGGTCATCTTGACCGGCACGCGCATCCCCTCTCGGATGGCGTTGACCTTCGCGCGCGAAGTGTGGAACTGGAGCGTGGCGCGATGCTCCTCGGTCGAGGCGTCGGCCAGGTATCGGTTCGCGCGCTGGAGGGCCACGGGCTTCGTGTTGACGTTGATGGCCGGCATGTTGAGGTCACGGGTGGTGAAGTTGGCCGCCGTGGTCGCGTTGCGGACAAGGACGTAGGACTCTTGGTACGGCACGAAGATGCCGGATGCGACCCGCGACGAGTCGATCGTGAACTCGACCGGCTCCAGCGTGACGGCAAAGGTGTTCGATCCGACCGCGCTCAGGTCGTTCGTCAGCCGATGCGACGACGTGTAGTTGGACCCGCCGGCCAGGTCGTAATACATCGAGTAGTCGCCGAAGGGGTACGGCCCGGAGCTCCCGTCGTGGGTCAGAAAGAAGTTCTTTCCCGACTGCTGGGCGGCATCGTTGTAGACCGCGAACGTCTCCTGGCCGAGGTAGTCGTTGGCATCCATCGTCTCAGGCGACCCGCCCGTGACCATCGAGGTGTTCCCGATGACCTCGGTCTCTTGAGTGCTGATGACCCACTGGACGCGCGCGATATCCGTCTCGATGGGCCGGTCATTGTCGGCCCCGATGAGGATGCGCCGATAGAGCATGTTATTCACATCGGACAACTGGACTCGCCACTGACGCGCCGCCCCGGTCCGATACGGGCCGCGGATGATCTGACGCTCCGGCTGCGAATGGCCGACGTAGATGCACGTCTGCGTCGCCACCTCGGCTTCCGTCTCATAGATGTAGAAGACCCGCCAGCCACCTACGTCGAGGTCGCCATCGGGGTCGTCGATGATGAGCGACGAGATGCCGACCGCGCCTTCCTCGGCCTTCTGGGTCACGTCCAGTTGATAGGTGCGGCAGCGGTCCGTGATGTCCACGAAGGCGCTCGTGGTCGCGTTTCGCATGTAATAGCGGAGGCTCATACCGGCATCGGTCCGTTCCCAGCGCCGCCGGCCGAGCCTAAGCCGTTGCCCGATCGGTTCTGGTAGGTGATGCTCCGCGTCACAGTCGTCGCCGTGACGTTGACGTTGACGATGGGCGCCGGGATGCGGCCGATGGCTCCGACGATGGCCGACGCGCCGCGGCGCGTGGAGGCCGACGTGAGGAACGACCCGGTCGTCGTCGCGCGCTTCGTGTCCGCCTGCGCTTCCGTTACGGCAGTCTTGCTCGTGTTGATGGCGCCGACCTGGTCATCCTTGGCCGCGTTGACCATGAACCCGATCCGCTCCAGCTCGGCCTTCAGCTCCTTGGCGTTGCGCCAGCCGCGCTTGTCCGGGTCGTTGTCCTGCGACGACTGACCGCCAAGTGCGTTCGGCGGCTTCAGAGTCTTCAGCGTTCCGTTGATCTTTCCAAGCTCCAGAGGAATGGCTCCCGTTGCCGGATCGTACTGGCCGAAGTTTGGCGCGTAGGGCTTCGGGGAGCGATTGCCGAACACGGCATCCTCAAACCCGTTGCGGATCTCGTCGAGGATGCCGGACTCTTTGATAGCGACGGCCGGGATGACGACTTGGGCCACGGTCTTGGCGGTCTCGATGACCTTCCCGAGCCCGCCGCTGTTCGTACTCGGTATGGGCGATCCGGGGCCGCCGCCAGAGCCAAAGCCCACCGGGAAGTTGGTGACAAACACCGGTAGCGCAAACAGCCTGCCGACGCCGGGAAGCTGCGAGCCAACCCCGCGGATGGCCGTCTCGCCAACCCCGCCGAGCACGTTGCCGACGCCAGCGCCGATGAGCCCGCCTGATGCCTGGTCCAGCAGTAGGAACGCCGCGGCCGCGGCCTTGATCTCGGTCGGCAGCTTGTTCAGCGTCTCAAGAATGGACATCGTGACAGAGAGGGTGGTCCTCAGGACGCCGACGAACTGCTTGGCACCATCGAGCACCTTGGCCCAGTCGATGCCGTCGATGGCCTCGCCGATATCCTCGCCGATGGCACGCAGCTCGCTGCGGTTGCTGTCCGTGTTCAGGAACGCCGACAGCTTGGTCGCCGCGCGCCCCAGCGCCGGGAGGAAACCCGTTCCGATTTCGATGCCGGCGTCGATAAGGTTCTGCTTGACGAGCTTGAGCTTTGACGCGATGGTGTCAAACCGCTTCGTGGCTTCGTCGGACAAGGCTCCTGTGGCATCAGCGGCGGTGTCGAGCTGGTCATTGATGAACGGCAGGTTCTCGGCCATCGTGCGGAAGATGGTCCGGTCCGACGTGTTCGTGATGCCGAGCGCTTTGAGCGTCCGAGCGGCGTCGGTGGGGGAGAGTCCCTTCAGTCCTTTGAGAACGTCGAGGAAGATGCCGAGGCCCTCGCCCTTGTCCAGAGACTTCTGGAGGTCCTTGACGGACCGGCCGGTGATGGCGGAGAACTGTTCGCCCTTGGCATTGGCGAGCGAGATGTTCGTGGCCATGTTGGCGAACACCCGCGACAGAGCCGTACCACCACGCTCCGGGGCGAACCCCAGCGATGCGGTAGCCGATGCCAGCGCGGCGATCTGCGATGTCGCAAGGCCGGCTGCCTCGCCTTCCGCAGCGAACCGCTTGACGATCTCGATGATCTCGGACTCGGTGGAGGCGCCCTTATTGCCGAGCGCTACGAGGCTGTCCGCGAAGTCCGCGTAGTCCTTGCCAGTGAACCCAAGGATGGTTCCGATGCGGCCTAGGCTGTCGGCAGCCTGATCCGCGGCCAGGTCGGTCGTCACACCTAGCAGCGCGGTGATCCTGACGAACTCTTCGATGTCCTGCGCCTTGACGCCCAGCGCGCCAGCAGTCTCGCCGAGGACTGCGAATTCAGTGGCCGCGATGGGGATCTCACGCGCCATGCCCCGGAACGCATCAGACAGAGCATCGAAAGAGAGGCCGACCTTTGCCAGGTCGGCCTCATCTACGGTCTTACGGACGCCCGCGAAGGCATCCTCAAAGTCGATGGCAGCTTTAGCGGCGCCGGTCAGTCCGGCGATGGCAGCGCCGCCCACGACCAGCCCCGCGCGAGCGATGCCCCCGCCAAGCTGGCCAAATCCCTTGCCGACCCGGCCCACGGAGGCGCCGAGTCCCTTGAGCTGGCGCTGTGCCCCGGCGAGGCCCGAGGTGAGATTGCCCGCAAGGTCAAGGCGTACGGTCAGTTGGGCAGTCTCGACCATCTATCGACTCCGTTGTATGGCGGTTTGCGATCGCTTGGCTTGGGCGTCTTCGGCGTGCTTGGACTCTCGGACGCGGGTGCCGATGCGGAACTCCAGGAGGTACTGACGGGCGAGGGAGTAGTCCTGCCAGGTCATGGCGTCCACGGCAGCGAAGCCACCGAACTCGGCGGCGACCGCTACTCGGACGGCGAGGGGGTTGGCTTGCGGGTGCGCGAGGTCGAGGCCGGCGTCCGCCCAGTCGGCGATCGCTCGGCCGGCCTCGTCTGGAAAGGGGCGATAGCTGCCTTGATGTACCGCTCACCAGCGATGACGACCGGACGGGCGAGTGACCAATCGCCCATGAGCTCGTCGATGTCGAACCGCTCGGTGCGGTTCCAGCCCACGGCCTCGGAGCGAGCAAAGGACAGCAGCAGCCGCTGCGTCAGCTCGTCATCGTTGCGAGCGCCCTTGCCGATCTCTTGCTCGGCAGCGATGCCACCGAGCGCGGACAGCTTGGCGTTGATGTAGACGACGTCCCCATCGGTGTGGGGTCTGTCCGGGCAAGCACAGTCGCTCACCCGGACCTCGATGCGTTCCATTGTCTGGTGCCCTCGCTTTCGGTGACTACAGAGCGGCCAGCGTGTTGACCACGACGGCCCGGATGGCGTACGTCAGGGTCGAGTCATAGAAGCCGCGATAGACGAGCGTGATCGTGGAGTTGCCGCCAAGCTCGCCATCCGTCCGGCTGATGAGCCGAGCGGGGACGCGGATGGACTGGCTGTACGGGGTCGAGCCGGTGATGATCTCCGGGCTCGTCGTCTTGACCTCGATGTACCGGCTGGGGACCGGCGTGGCTTGGAGCGTGTTGGCTTCGGCTACCGTCGCGGCCGTCTTGGCGACCACGATGGTCACTTCGATCTCACGCGCTCCGCGCCCGTAGCCCGCGAGCTGGAAGCGCGAGTTGCTGCCGTTGGCGAACCGCTTGCGGTCGAGGTTGTTCCCGATGCTGACCGTCACGCCGTGGATGGCGTCAACGAGCTTGGTAGTCCCGATCGACGCCGCGACGCTGTCCAGGTAGACCTCGGTGTCAGCGCCGTAGACCCACTGGGGGGTGTCATCGATGGTCAGCCCGCCGGTGAACCCGGAGACATCCGCGCGGGCGTAGACGAGGTCCGCGCTGACCTCGAAGGCCGACAGGTCGTCGCCGAACGACAGCTCCAGCGAGTCGATGACGCCGCCGCCCGCGTTGATGACATCGGTCGAGTAGTCGTCGCCCCACTGATCGGTGAAGTATGCGAAGGCGTCGGCGGTCAGCGAGGCCGCCTGGAAGACCCACGTCTTGGCCGTGGCGCCAGTCGGGCTGACGCCGCCCTTGACGGTACCGGCCCACAGGTACGGGGCGTCATCGAAGGCGAGATTGCCTTCCCAGTTGCCCTCGATCCCGGTCGGTCCGTTGAACGGCGCGAGGATGGGGTCGAGCGAGCCGACGTCCACATCCGGGTCGGTCCGTGCCGGGTCGATGGTGATGGCACCGCGGTACGGCAGGATGCGCGTTGCCGGGGAGTTGGAAGACAACGAGAGCGAGTGTCCGACCTGATGCTTGCGGAACCTGGTGAAGCCGCTGATGGGCACTTGGGATACCTCCTGCCCTTTCGCGGGGCATCAAAAAACCCGCCGACTTGGCGGGTTACTGGCCGATGGAAACGAGGAGTACGGCTAGAGCCGCCCCTCCTGAATGATGGTTTCCCCGAGTGTCAGGATGACTGCGGGGTAGAACGTGACCTCTGCATCGAGCTCGATCGGCTCGATGGACGTCACGCTCGTTACGGTGTTCTCACTGATGGCGTGGGGGCGCGCCGTGACGTAGTCGAGGAAGGCGTCCACGAGGTCGTCCATCGCGTCGCTCGTCTCGCTGGCCGGCTCACGGAGGTAGTTGACCAGGACGATCTGCGGGGACATCGTTCGGCGCCTGATGCCGGCCGAGTGAGTGATGGTTTCCGGCATCGGTCCGACATACCCGCAGGGCAAGTCATTGAAGGCGCCCGGCCTGACCGGATAGAACCGCTTGAGGAGTGTCGGATTAGCGGTGGCGAAGGCGAGACCCAGCGCGAGGAGCTGGCCGCGGACATCGGAGCGAAAGGTCGTCGGCATCAGGCGGCCTCATCCCATGCCTTGACGATGGCCTTCCTGAGACCAGCCTGCCGAAGCGCCCTACGGACACCGGGTACCAGGTACGGCCGCGCCCGCGTCCCCGGATGACGCACGCTCCGGGCGAAATGGGTCGGCTTGGAGCCCTTACTCAACCTGCCGCCCAGCGTTCGCCGTCCACCCCACGCCAGCGACGGTCCGCCAGGTCTGGAGCGGATGACGTGCGGGCGCGTCCCGCGCTCGACATAGATGGCGTAGCCGACCTCCGTGGTGCCACCGGCAACGACCGTCGCGCTCGTGTCCGTGACTGTCCCGACCCGGATCGTCCGTGCAAGGTTGGCTGTCTTGCGAGGAACGATCAACTTGGCTTCCTTGACGCCTTGCTGCGCGACCAGCCGCAGAACGCCCTTGTTGGTCTTCACGGCATCCAATCGTGCGCGCAGTTGCTTGATGCCGATGATCTGAGCACGTAGACCATTGACGACGGCCATCAGATGGTCGCCACATGGTCAGTGAGCCGCCACGAGTCGATGTGCGTCGTCACTTCCAGCGGCAATACCCCGAAGTCGAGCAGGTTGCCGTCCGGCGTGATAGCCGTGTTCGCCAGCAGCGAGTCGGGTCGTTTGTAGTAGTAGCCCGCCATGATGAGCGCGGTGAACTTCCACTGTGGCGGCACCGTCGTCCAGCCCCACAGGCCCGTGATGACGAGGTCGTTGGGCAGCCCGCTGCGTCGCAGGTTCCAGTACGGGCTGTCGAGGTTGCGATCGAACCACTGCGGATTGGAGCGGTAGTCGTATGTCCCGAACGCCCGCAACTGGATGCCGGTGTACACGGTCACGCCCGACTCGGGCTGCTGACGCGCCGGAAGCAGGTAGTACGTGCTGTCCGCCGCCAGGGCCGACGATTGCAGCGTGACGCCCGACGCCGTCCGCAGGTCCGGGATGGTGATGGCGTCGCGCCCGTCCGAGCTGAACGTGCGCGCGGTGTTGGACGCGCTGGACGTGATGATGCGCCCCGTGGCGCGCTCGAGGAAGTCGGACGCAGCCGTCAGCAGGATGTTCAGGTTGGCCGTGGACGCCCGTCCGGTGGTGGACGCGATGTCCATAAAGTCACGCAGCTCCTGCGCCGTGGCGAACTGGCTCATGCTGCGACCTCTAGGCGGGAACTGACGATGTCGCGGAACTGCTCGGCAGCCCGCGCCCAAGAGAAGTTGGCGGCGACGTGGCGGGGACCGGCGGCGCCGAGTGAGCGCCGGAACGCCGGCTTGCGAATGAGGCGTTCGACGTGCTGGCCCCACTCGTCGGGGTCCTCGGCGGCCCAGTGGTGGTCGTATTCGTTGTCGATCAGGTGCGCGACTGACGCCGTCAGGCCCGCGGGGCCGATGACCTCAGGGACCGCCGAGTAGTTGATGCCGACTGCCGGCACACCACACGCGATGGCCTCGGCGACCGTCAGGCCGAAGCCCTCGGCGCTGTTCTGGACGTAGATGTCCGCGGCGTTGTACAGCACGTTCAGCTCCTCCCGAGACAGACCCTGGAACGTGTTGTGCGCGTTGGTCAGGAACACCCGCTCCCGGAACCAGATGGGGTACTTGGACAGCGAGTCGTAGAGCAACCCGCCTTGGTCGTGCGGCCGGCAGTGGATGACCAGGTCGGCTTCGGGGTTGCGCTCGAACACCGGCAGCAGCGCCCGGAGCATCGCGTTGTATCGCTTGCGCGGCATGTGCCGGTCCGTCCGCAGTAGCATCACCCGCTTCGTGTCGATGCCAAAGTGTTCCTTGGCAGTGAGCTTGGAAGTGATGCGCTTCCCTTCGACGGCGGCCGGCCGGTTGGCCGCGACGGGGTAGAGCTTGGAAGTGATGCGCTTCCCTTCGACGGCGGCCGGCCGGTTGGCCGCGACGGGGTAGAACACCGACTGATCCACGCCGTGATAGACCATCGGCGGGCGACGGCCCATGACCTCCTCGATCTGGTCAGCGCCGAACTTGGTCATCGCGACCGGGCTCACGATGTCCCACAGGCCCTTCCACGCGGGCGGAAGTCCGACGCCCTCGACGGGGACGTAGTGGTAGGACGGCACCGCCTGGAGTGCTTCGCGTACCCGCTGGTCCACGACGATCCAGCGGGCGGCAAAGTAGTCACCCAGGATGATGATGCCCTCGGGCTTCCACTTGTCCGGCATACCCTCGCCGGTCAGCGCCGCTAGGACGTGCTCCGGTCGGGCGTCATCGTTGAGGCGGAACGTCCGGCTGCCCAGCGGCTCAGGGATCACAAAGTTGGCCGTGTTCTGCGACAGGAAGCGCACGTCCTCGCCGAGGTCCAGCAGCGCCCGCCCAAGGTCGGCGGTCACGGTCCCGAAGCCCGTTGCGGCAGCGTCGCCGACGAACAGGAGCCTCATGCCAGGAACTCCGCGATACGCGCGGCCTCGGCGTCGAAGTCCACCAGCTCGTCGAAGGTGGCCCGGATGGCTTCGCACATGGCCCGATGTCGGCTAGCATCGCGCGTGATGTCCACGATCATCTCCGCGGCCTCGCCGAGCGTGTGCTTGTCAAGGTCGATGCAGGTCACGCCGTCCTGCCACAACGGCTCGGCCATGAGGCCCCGGTAGTGGGCCGCGTGCCCGATGAGCGGTCGGCCGATGGCGGCCCAGGCGTGGATGACATGCCCGAACCCGTCTCCCTGCACCTTGTCATGCCAGCCGAAGGCCGAGCCGCGCATGAGCGCCGCGATGTCGGCCACCGTCTCGATGTTGCCATCCGGGCCGTCGATGCCGTGGCTGGCGAGGGTGAACCCCGGCAGGCACTGCCGCATCTGCTCGAACGGCCGGGCGCACGGGGTGGAGCCGAAGCAGTTGACGAAGGAACGGATGGTCAGGGACGCCGCTGGCGGGTCCGCGTATCCGAACAGCCCTTCGGCGTCGAACTCCTGATGATAGACGATGCCCTTCCCGCGGATCGGAACCTCGGAACTGACGAGGGCTAGCGGGTCGAGGCCCCAGTCCACCGACTGGTTCGTGTTGCCGACCTGTAGGACGAACTTGGCTCCGAGCTCGCGGGCCAGCTTGGCGAACCCGCGCTGGTTGTCCTGCACCGTCGCCACGACGTAGCCCCACTCGGACGGGGTAGCGCGGAGGGCGCCGAGCTCGACGCCTAGGATCTCCCGCTCGGGATGGTGGCCGTCGACCGTGCGGAACGTCCGGTAGCCCGGCTGCTGTCCGAAGTCCCGTTCAGTCCAGCCGTCCAGCGCGAGGAACTGGCGGGCCAGCCGGTCATCGCCGTAGCCTTCGCCGAAGCGCCACACGTCCTCATCCCACCATTCATGGCCCACGGGGGTATAGACGATGTGCCCGAGCCTGTCCCCGAACAGGCGCTGGAGGCTGTAGAACAGCGCGTGGTGGTGGCGGTCGATGAGCACCCTCATCGGAGGTATGCCTTCCACGCCGCGGCCACCGCTGCCTTGCCGAAGATGTCGATGGCGCGCTGGCGGATGGCGATGGAAACGTCCACTGCCGGTTCGGCCAGGAGTTGCCGCAGGTGCAGCGCCGCTACCGCCGGGTCATCGGAGAACGACGACGCCAGCTCGTGGCCCTCGAACAGCGACGGCCCGTAGGGGAAGACGTTGTGATGGCTCGGCCCGATGGACACGATCGGGATGCCGGTCATCATCGCCTCGATGAGGCCCAGCGTGTACGAGGCCGGTTGCGTCCCGGTGTACAGGTAGGCCCGCGCCATGCGGAGCGCGGTGTGCATGTCGTCATAGGACAGCTCGCCCGAGCCGCCGACGGCCTCCGAGCCCGGACCGAGGGCCATCGCCGATAGGCCCTTCGTCGCGTCACGCCAGAACTCATAGTTGGTGTACGGGTGGCGCTGCGCCAGGTGCTGCGTGATGTTGATGACGATCTGCGTATCGCCGGTCCAGCCCGTGTATTCGGCGGGGTCGACCCAGAAGCGAATGAGCGCATCGTGGCCGGAGTAGCCGGGGATGTTCGCTTCCTTGGGCGAGTAGGCGACCCGCTCCAGTCCCTGCCGGCGGAACGGCGCGGCCTGCTGCTCGTTGTTCGTGACGGACTGGCCGACCGAGCGCCAGATGATGCGCCGGCCCGACGATGCGTCGCGCCATGCCCGAATGCGGTCCCACTGCCCGTACAGCCGGTCCAGGTAGTGGTGATAGATGATGATGCCGTCGTCGCCCAGCCAGTCGAGGATGGCGTCGGGGATGTGTGCCTGAGCGGCGCCGAGGTTGTCATCCGTCCCGAGCGCGTCCACCGCGTCCTTGACGGCCTGCACCATCGGCACCTGCGGCAGCGGCGGGCGCTTCGGATCGTGCGGATGGGCGGGGTCGATGTAGCCGCCGATGCTGGCAACCTGGTACCCGAGCTCGTGGAGGAGCTGGAGTTGCTGGCTTTCCTCGATGCTGTGGCTGAGGCAGAGCAGGATGCGGGTCATGACCGGATCGCCGTGAAGCCGCCTGGGCCGCCGTCAGGGCCTGTGAACGTCACGTTGTGCGTCGCCACCAGCAAGGCGGCCATATCATCCTGCGTGTGGCCCCTGACCGGATGCCACTCGCCGAGGATGATGCCCACGTCCTTGATTGCTGGGGAGCTCAGGAAGGCCCACTCGGCGCCCTCCGTGTCGATCTTCAGGAGCGTGAGCGGACCGTGAGCCTTGACCAGCGAGGCGAGGCTGATGGCCTTGTACGTCGAGGTCTGGTGCGGCAGCATCGAGCCGTGGTCATAGGCCAACGTCGAGTTGCCGACGAAGGCGTGATGCTCGGCAGACTCGGAGCCCGTGTAGCCGTACCACACGTCCACCGTCTCGCCGCCCTTGCCTACTGCCCCGATGACGAGCGTGATGCGCTCGGCGAGGCCGTTGGCGTCGATGTTCTGGCGGATCAGCTCGGCGTTGGGCGGGACCGGCTCGATGATGACGACGCGCAGTCCGGGACTGTCGACCGCGAGCGCGATGCCGACCGAGCCGAGGTAGCCGCCGACGTCGATGGCGGTCCCTGTCAGACCCGATGGGAGGCGGTATTCGTCGCCGTCCAGGCTCGCGTTGAGCGTGTTGTAGTCGTTCGTGTCCCGCCGGTAGTGCATCATCACGCGATGCCCGCCGGGGGTCGTGAACGCTCGTTGCGTAGGTGCGTACATCAGAGCCACCCCATCCATCGCAGGATGGTCGGATAAAGCCAGAACCAGAACGCGACGTTGGTGGCGATGCCCACGACTACCGTGAGCAGTGAGCAGCCGATACTTCGGTCCATGTCTTGTGCCCTCGTCTGGTGCCCCTGGCGGGTGGTGACGGCCGGCCGGGGCACCCGAGCATCCGCTCGTTCGGCCGGCCGTCATGGAGGGAAGTGCTACTTCGGTCGAGCGCCCATCGCCTGGTGGTCCTTCAGCAGGGCCGCCAGACGCGAGTCGATGTCGCCCCGCAGGGGGAGCAGCGTCTTGACATCGGCGACCGCATCGGATCGCTGTCGGTCCTGGGGTGGCGTCTCCACCGCGTCCGTCTTCTTGGTCGCCATATCGGCCTCCGTTTGGGGATGGCCTGTTATAAAGGCCACGGTTGACGGTACATCGTGCGGCGTGAGGCGTGGACCCACATCTGAGCCCACGCCACTAAGCGCCGCAGTCGCTGTAGGGGCGACTAGTCCTGCCTGATGCCCACGGCAAGGGGAGGAGAACCCGCGAGCCAAGCCCGCGTTATCGCTGGCTTACGGGAGCATGTTCGTAGCGCGCTGGAAGCGGCCCGTGTAGACCGCCGGCCGAGCGTCGAAGGCGATCTCCTCCTCACCACGGAAGCCGGTGAGGTTCTTGTCCCACCGATCGCCGGCCTCCGAAGAGACATCGACGCGGTAGCCCTCGCCGCGGAAGAACACGGCTGCTGAGAACTCGCCCACGACGGCCGAGTCAGACGGCATGTTCGGGGAATGGCGGAGTCGCAGACCCCACGGACCGGCACCGGTCTGACCCGCTGCCGCCGCGTTGACGTTGAAGCCGCCGCCCATCGAGTCGACGAAGAAGCCGGGGCCTGCCGGATCGCCTGCGGTCAGGCTGGTCCAGTAATCGCCCGAGTTCATCACCACGGCATCGGGGATCGCTCCACGCTGGGCCACGGCACCGGCCATCTTGGCGATCGCGGTCGCGAAGTTCCCGGCCACGGTGGAGGCCGACGGGGAGTGTGAGGTGACGTAGGTGCCGCCCGTGCCGAGCGCGGTCAGCAGGCCGTACGGCTCCGAGGAACCCGAGCCCTGGATGGCGTAGTAGTCCTCGCCGAGCGCGAACGCCCGTGCGAGCTTGCTGCGAACCAGCTTCTCGGCTGCACCCTCCGACTGGCGGAGGAGCTGATTGCCGACATCGAAGATGCGGGCCAGCGTGTACAGGGTGGCGGTGTAGTTGCCGACGATGAAGTCCTGGTTCTCCTTCGTGGCACCGGCCGCGGCGATGACGGCACGGGTGTCGCCGGAGTCTTCCCACGGGATGTCGACGGCAGAGCCGCGGACACCGTCGATGACGGTGAACAGGTCGACCACCGAGCGCATCGGCTGCGCCTGGATGTTGATGTCGGCCACGACGTTGTTCGGGATCAGGAAGCCACCCGCGGCATCGGTGCCGCCGACGGTTGCCTTGGACTCAAACGGGACATCGGCGAAAGCCGAGCCCATGTCGTCGAGCCGAGCCTTGCCGGCCGCCTGGATCTCGGTGTCGCGCGAGCGAGCCATCGCCAGCGCGGCGAAGAAGTTGTCGTCAGCCTTGGCCGGTCCACGCATGGACAGGATCAGGTCGGCCTTGGACGGGGTACGCATCTGGCCGACCGTGCTGCGGAGGCCCTGAAGCTCGGAGAGGATGGCCTTCCGCTCGGTGTCCGCCTGGCGGTCGTTCTCGACCTTCTGGAGGTCGGAGATGTCGGTGCGGATGGCATCGAACTGGTTTCGGACGTCCTGCAAGCCCTCGCGGTCCAGCTTGTTCTCTTCAAGCTGCGCCTTGAGCTCGCCGGCTCGTCCGAGCAGCGCAGCGATGTCGTCGCTGGGCCGCTCGATGTTCTCTGGCATGTCAGTCCCTTTCGGACAGGGGACCCGCCGGGTGCCTTACGAGTCGATGATGAACTGGTGGATCTCCTCAAGGACCGCATCCAGCGCGGCGATCGCTGCTCGACGCCGTTTCGGGTCGAAGTAGCTTTCGTCCATCGCCTCGCGTGCCTCGCGAAGTCGAGCCTCGTTACGAGCCGCCACGATGCGCCCGGCCTTGCCCGTTTCCGAGGAAGTACCGAGGGTGTCGAGGAAGGTCGTGAGGTCGTCAAAGAAGGTGGCGGTGGGGGCGTCGCCCGTGGCCGCCATGTCATCCAGCGTCGCCTTCAGCGGGCGGATGACGGAGAGGGTGTTCTGTGGTGAGGTGGAGAGCGCCTGCCGGACGTACGGCCACGTCAGGATCTCGCCGGTGCTGGCCTTGCGGACGAGGTTCGGGACGCTTTCAGACGACCCGAACACCTGGCCCTGCTCGGCGAGCTTGCGGATCAGGTTCACGCGCCGCTCGCCGTGCTTCAGCCAGACCGTGACCCACACGCCATCGTCATCGGCCTCGGGGTCGACGGCCTTGCCGAGGATGTCGGCCTTGGACGTGGCGTCCTGGCGGTGGTGCCAGTCCACGAGGCGGAACGGGAACCAGTCGAGCTTGAAGTCAGTGCGCTCGGTGAACCACTCCCGGTCCACGTCCACGCCACGCGGCGCGCCGGGGTAGGGGATGGGGCCCCCGAAGGGCAGGGCCAGCAGGCGGAAGGCGTCATCGTCGAGCGGTGTCGCTTTGAGCGCTTGGGATCGCATTGGTCATCTCACGCTGCGAGGAGGAGGAGCAGGGCTAGTTCGTCGCTATCGGTGGTCGGCCTTGATGACCGGCGCCCAGTCGAGCGTCCCGTTCGGGTGGTCCTGGATGCCCTCGGCCTCGGCCAGGGTGAACGGCTGCCCGTTGCGGTCCTGACACTCGCGGTCGCCGTCGCCGTCGATGGCGACGACGTGGGTGATATCGAACTCGCGGTAGCTGGACAGAGCGGCATCGTTGTACGCCAGCATGGACTCGGTACGGGCCACCATCTCCGAACGCGCCTCGTTGAACGCGGTGGCCGATTGGATGGTATCCGCCACCTGGGCAGGGCCGAGGCCGCCGGCGAACCCATCGGCGATGAGCTTCGACACGGCCTCGCGGGTGGTCTCGTTGATGGCTACGATGCGCTCGCCGGTTCGCTTGCGGATGTAGGCCATCACGCTATCGACCCACGTATCCTCGGCCTTCTTGGCTCCGGATAGCTTCTCGCCGAGCTGTTCGGTGACGGCGGTGGCGATCCGCAGGTTGTGCGGCTCCAGGACCGAGGCAAGCCGCTTCTCTTCCGCCGGCGTCCACCACATGCTCGTGTCGGTAGGGCGCTTGGCGAGGTGCGCGCCCTTCTCACGGATGCGGCCCGCGATGGCCTTGGCCTGGTCGGCCAGCGCCCGCTGCACGTCGCGCTTCGTGCTGGCGACGAACTTGGTATCGACGGTCTGACGCAGCGTCGCCTTCAGCGGCTCGACGTCATCCGGCGGTGGGGGCGCTACCGGAACCGTAGGGGGAGCCGGCTCCGGTAGCGTTGGGAGTTTGCCGTTCTCATCGGGGCCAGCGCCGATCATCGTGAGGCCGACCGGGAGCCAGATGGCGGTGCCCAGCGGCTCGCCCGCGGTGTCCACGTCGGGGAGCGGGTCGAGGCCCACCTGCGCTCGCCGCTCGTTGGCGGTCAGGGGGAGGTCACGCGCCTTCTGTGCGCGATCGAACAGCGGCGTCTCGTCGTCGAACTCCGGCTCCTTGATGACGAGGTCGAGCTTGGGGCCGCCGGCCGCGGCGATGGGGTCCAGGATCTGGAACTGGATGACCTCACGCATGATGGTCACGCGGTCATGCACCGCGCCTTGCATCAGGACCGCTTCGTCATAGCCCTTCGTCTCGCCCGAGTTGAGGCCAGCCGAGGCCGGGAACGGCACCTGCGATGCAGGGACGCCCCAGAGGGCCAGCTTGTCCTCGCGGGACATATGGGCGAGGTCGACGATGGACAGCTCCTGCATCGTGGCGGCGGTGCGGATGTAGTCGACCGGGCCACGCAGGATGTGCAGGCGCTTGGCGCTGTCCGGGTCGCCCTGGATGTTGCGCCAGTCGCGGGTAGCGGCGGACCATTGGTCATCACTGATCGTGACGCCCACCTTGGGCGAGATGAGGCCGGCCAGTCGCGCGCCGCCGCCGATGACGGACGCCGAATGGCGCTCGATGGTGCTGGTCAGTTGCGAGGCCATGCCCGCGGACTCCACGAGGCCGATGCCGTAGAAGCCCATGTCCGGCGGCTCCATGACGAAGTGCCGGACCTCCTCGAGCTCGAGAGGCACGCCACCCTCACCGGAGTCGTCGGCATCCATCTTCCAGCCGCGCAGTACCCCGTCCTGATCGTGGGCGGGTGTCATGCGAACGGGGTTGATGTACAGCGCCATCAGGGGTGCGCCGGTGCCGTAGGTGCGCTGGTCCAGGTACCAGAAGGCGTTCCCGCACAGCCCGATGTGCCGCGAGGTCAGGAAGTACAGCTGGCGGCGGGTCATCTGCACCCGCCCTGTCAGCGCCCCCTGCGGCTTCTCCATCCAGTCATAGATGGCCTTCACATCAGGGGAGGTGGTGGCATCCACCTCGTCGCCGTTCTCATCGGTGAGCATCCACGGCAGCCCCGCGGCGGCGCCCGACACGCGACGCTCCAGCGCCCGGATGACGAGGTCGGTATGGTACAGCTCCTGAGCCTGGCGCATCAGCTTGCGCGGGTTGCGGCTGGCCGACCACAGGGGCGTCCCATTGGAGTAGGCAAGCACGCCCGCCCCGGTGCCTCCGGTGCCGGACTTGACTGCCTGTGGCGCGGTATCCCGCCCGAGCAGGCGGTCGATGATCGTCGGCACGGGTGGTACTCCGGTAGTGGTGGTGCCGGGGTGCCCGCCGGTGGATAAGGCTTTAGGCGACCGTAGAGAACTCGCCGCTCGTGCTGGAGCCGAGCATCAGGTGACTGATGGCCCAGACCAACGCATCGAGGCGGTCAGGGCTGTCCCCGGACTCAGGGGTGAAGCTGCACATCTGGTCTTCCAGGTCGGGGAACTCGTCGGCGTGGGTGACGCGGCCCTGTTCGTAGAGCGCCGCCACCGGCTCCGCTCGGACGCGCTTGCCTCGTGAGGCATGGACGGCGGTGTAGGGGATGTTCTGGTCCACGGTCCGCAGCACGGCCTCTACGAGGTCGCCGCCATTGTTGACCTCGGCCACGATGCGATCGGCCTTGAACTCGCGGTAGGCTTCGACGGCTCGCCGTGCCCAGCCGTCAGGGGAGAGACGACACGAGCGGTCGGCCAGGACGTGGCCGCGGCCCATCACGTCGATGCCGGCGACCACGATGCCTGTCTCGTCGGACTCCTCCCCCGCGCTCACGGCAGGGTCGATGGCGACCACGACGCGGGCCAGGTCGTATTCCACGATGCCGTGGCGCTCGATGCGCGGTGGCATGAACGACTGGATAAGCTCGCGCGTCCAGAGCGCGCCCGGCACATCGTCCAGGATCTCCGCATGGAGCTCCTGACGCCCCATCCGGGTACCTTCGTACTTGGTGATGACCTGCTGGAAGAAGGCCGGGGCGAGGTTGGCCCGGTTGTCATAGGTGCTACCGCGGGTCGCCACCGTCTGCGATGCCTTGAGCAGGTCGCGCACGAGGCGCGTCGGCTTGGGCGTCGTCGTGACCACCTGCCGTGGCCGTGGCCCCAGGCGCAGCCCGAGCTGTAGCTGGTCCCATGCGTCCGGGTACTTCCAGGCGGCTAGTTCGTCCGCCCAGATAGCTTCGGCTTGGAGTCCGCGGAAGCCCTCGGGCTCGTCGGCGGAACGCAGCACAGCAACGGCACCATTGGGCCATGCCAACCTCATACGCGACGATTGGTAGACGGGTCGGTTGCCGGGAGGCGCGGTCCGCAGTAGACCCGACTCGCCCTCGATCATGATGTCGCGGAGGTCCGCGGACGTTCTGCCGGCGATGACCCATCGGCCGTAGCGGTTCGCGTTGGCGTGGACCCACTCAGCCCCGGTGCGCGTCTTGCCCCAGCCACGGCCGGCGAGGATGAGCCAGGTGAGCCAGTCGCCATCAGGTGCGCGTTGGTCAGGCCTCGCTAGGATCTCCCACGGCAGCGACAACAGCTTGTGCGTCGGCACGTCGCGCAAGCTCGTTACGGATGGCGTCGCCGAGGGCGGCTTTCTCGTGGTCGTCAAGGCCATCTGTGATGCTCACGTTCTCTGTGCGGGCGGTGGCCTCGCCTGACATGAGGAGTTGCAGGCTCGTGGCTTTCTCGGCAGCGAAGATGGCGTCACGCGGTTCCATCTCACCCGAGGCCAGGGCGCGGGCGACCCGCTGCCACGCGAGATGGGCGACGGTGCTGATCTCTTCGGCGAGGTCTTCGCGGGTCTTAGCGCGAACCTGCGCGAACTCCGGCTGGTCCATCCAATAGCGGATGGTGGACTCGGGGATGCCAGTCTGGTCCTGCGCCTGGACTACGCCACCCATCTCGGCTGCCATGACGGCGGCCAGCTTGGTCCGCTTGGTGTATCGGCGGTGTTCCGGCATGACAGACCTATCCAATGACCGACGCTAGATGCGCCTGGAAGTTGATGTAGAGGTCGCGCCATCCACACTGGCAGGTATAGACGGCGATGCCTGCCACCTTTTCGTGATCGACGCCCCAATGGCCGAGCGCCTTCCAGTCAGGTTGCGTCGGTGCGGGCGGGTCGACCACAGGCAACGTGTCCCATAGGTCGAACTTCTCCACGCGAGTGTGGCGGCTGGTCGTGGCTACGATGTACTGATCGGCCAGTTCCTCGCTCGTGAAGGCGGCGTCGATTTGGTAGTCGGAATAGTCACCTGAAGTGACGAGGTAGACCTTAGTCACGGGGTGCCCTCTGGGGACGCAGCGGCTAGGCTGGAGGCTCGGCGCCTGGTCGGCTGGCCGAGGTAGGCGTACTGCGCGGATGATACCGCACGGATGCAACCCCCTAGGCGGCGGTCACGCTGTCTTGGACGTTGGACGATGCGATGCGGACATCGGACAGGCGGGTGAGGAACGATCGCAGGGCGTCCCATGCCACGGTCTTGGCGCACCATGACGGCACGCCCTCGGCTACTGCGGCCTCCTGTGGCCCTTGGCTGCCGATGGTGACGTGGGCCACGATGGCGGCTCGCTTGCGGCTGGACTCGTCGCCGCGCTGCATCTGCGCGAGGCAAGCGCGGAAGGGTGCGTGATAGTAGCTCACAAGGTCGTGCTCGCCCGTCTCCGGGTCGCGCTTGGCGTCACTGGCGGTGGGGGAGCCGAACAGGTAGCCCTCGGCCCTGGCGGTCATCTTGGGGGTGCCGCCTTCCCCGATGTGGTCGTATCCCTCGTGGAGCTTCGTGGGGATCTCGTCCTGATAGGCGCGGCGGACCATGCGGACGGCATCGCGCAGTGTCTCGGGCTGGCGGCTGCGGTAGTCCCACGCAACCGTGAACGATGCCTGTGACTGCGTGGCGTAGGGCGCCTGACGGCGGGCCAGGGCCAGCGCGTTGGCCTGCGAGTCGCTGATGCCGCGGTACCGCTTGCTCATTCGCAGCCCTGACACGTCCGCCCAACGAACACCGGCCGGTACTCGAAGTCGGTCCCCTCGATCGCGCGCAGCCGACGACCGCATCGGGTGACGGGCTCATCGTCGATGACGCTCTCGACAAGGTGAGGCAGCGTCAGGTAGCGGAAGTTGACGCTATTGCGCGCACGTCGGACGTACTGGCCGATGCGTTCGGTCATCGGGTGGCCGTCACGGGCTCGGGATAGGTGGCGTTGAGTTCGGCGAGGGCCTTGCGGAGACGCTGGACGGCTTGGACGGAAGGCCCGATGTGGGCCGGGTTGCGAGCCACAACCCGTGCCGCATCGGCGACGCGCCACAGCCGTTCCACGGTCTCGGGTGTGGGCAGGTCGCTCATCGGGTGGCCGTCAAGGTGGTGGTGGCGTCCAAGGCGTCGAGGGCTTCGCTGAAGGTGTCTACGATGGCGAGCATCCCGGTGCAAGTGGGGTCATGTCGGCCAGTGAAGTCGCACCAATGCGGGCGACTCCCGTCCGAAGGGACGGAGGTGTACGTCAGGGCGAGTGCCCACAAAGCGTCCCGTGCCGTCCCGGCGATGCGCCACAGCCGTTCCACGGTCTCGGGTGTGGGCTCGACGGTCATCAGTCCCGCTCGCAGTCGTGGCCCCGAAGGGCACGGAAGGCGTGACTGATGCGGTATCGGGCGCCCCAGAGGCGTGGGCGCACGGTGCGGTCTACCCGCGTCCACCACGGGAGAGCCTCCCAGCGCGCGAGCGACTCAGCCGCCAGCACGTCCAGTCGCTCCGCGGCGGCTCGCTGTTGCTCAGGCGTCCCCATCGCGTAATCGACGATGTACCAGTCATGCACCGGCATCCATGTTCCGATCTTCTCGACAATCATCGGGTGGCCGTCACGGTCTCGTCACGGTATCGGCCGGCGAGAGCGGCGCGGATTTTCGGGAGGGTGCAGAGGTACAGGTATGCGGCCTGTCGGGTGACGTCGGGTGTGGGCTCGGCGCTCATCGGGTGGCCGTCACCGTGGCGGCGCCGCCATCGGGGGTGCCGACCGTGGTGCCGACGGGGAGCTGCGGGCTCGAGACCGGCGTGACGCTCTGGCGCACGATCAGACCGAGGCCGGCCACGACGAGCGTGTTGACCAGGGCCACCTGCTGAACGGTCAGGCCAAGCCCGAAGGTCATGGCGAGGTTGATGGCGATGGCGATGAACGCGGCGATGGCCGCCGGCTCGCGACCGAAGATCCCACCTGTCATGACTTGCTCCCTTGCTTGGCCTTCTGCTGGCGACGACCCCATGCCCGGCGCTGCTGACGGTTCATGTTCACGACCTTCTCCTCCTCGGCTGCGTCACTCCTCCACTAGGTCGAGGCGATGCCATCGCCCGTCGATTTGGACAAACGTTGTCCGGTATGCGATCCAAGTCAACGCCGCTGTAGGCCACAGAAAGCCGAGGTAGGCGAAGGGACGAAGGGCGATCGCCGCGATACGCGGAATTATCATGTTCACGCGCAGAGTCATGGTCACGGTACCCGTCGCCATGTAATCAGTCCTCCACTACGGGTTCATGGCCGACCGAAGGGTCATCCTCAGGTTCGGCCTCGGTGATGTCCGCTGTCTCCAGCGGTGGCTCGGTGGGTTCGGTCGGCGGCGCGGGCTCGTCGGCTCCCGGTTGTGGGGTTCGGATCTGGTCGGTCATCGCACGAGCTCCTGGCCGGTGAGCGCGCCGGCGTGCCACATCACCTGCCGATATACCCAGCGGGTGCCGTCGGCGGTGCCCAGCCACACGCCATCCCCGGAGCCGACGGTCTGCCGACAGGCGAAGTCCTCGCGGTGGTTGAGGGTGTACATCTTCGGTGCTCCGGGTTCAGGCCGCGAGCGGACCGGCACGTCATCGCGGCGAGCGAGGAAGCGTCCGCGGCCGATGGGACGTCCGCCGTAGCGGTAGGTGACGCCGGCGAGGTAGGGCGGGGCCATCGGATCGGTCAGGCCCACGAACAGCCTCCCGATGCCACGGCTGGAGTAGCGGCGGGCCAGCTTCTCCGCTGAGGGGCGGATGGCGTACTGCGGCACCCAGCGCGCGTTCTTGGCGAGGGGGTCATAGAGCAGCACGCGGCCATCGCTGGTGCGGTAGCCGGCGAGGCCGAATGCGTGGTCGAAGGTGCCGCCCTTCTGTGCCTGGTAGTTGTACGGGACCGCGTCGTAATCGCCCTGGAGCAGGACGAAGCGGTTGTCGCGGAGCGCCTGGAGCACGTCGGCCCAGTCGGCGCTGCTCGGGAGTTCGAGGCCCCAGCCCTTGCCGGGGAACAGGCGATCGATGGCGGTGTTCACGTCATCGAGGCCGATGCCGCCGGACCAGTCGGACTGCGCGTTGCGGATGACGGCTGGGGATGGGATGACGCGCCCGCCGGTGGATGCGGCGACGCTCAGGGCGCCCATCGCGGCGGTGCAGTTGCGGCCGTCCCAGTTCTGCCCGGCGTGCATATTGTTCCAGCGGGAGCCCAGGGCGTAGGTACCCGTCGGCTCCACACCGGAGACGTGGATCAGGCGGCTGAACTGATTGATCGGCGCTGGTGCGTTGCCCACTAGAGCACCACCCGGTACTGCTCGATGTCGAGGCTGGCTAGGTAGGTCATCGCGTCTCCGGTAGTTCGGTGGTCAGGCGGAACCACGTCGACTCACGGCGGCTGTAGGCGCGAACCGCTTCCTGTACATCGCGCCCTTCGATCTCGGCCAGCGCCGCTTCCTGCCGGAGGTCGCGGGTCAACTCCTCGCGCCAGAACGTCAGGACGGCACCGCGCACGAGGTCGGGGAACAGTTCCACCAGTCCGGGAACGGCTCGGGATGGGCGCTTTGCGTATTCGGCCATCCGAGCACCTAACGCGGCTCGCTCGGGATGCCCTTTGCGCTTGCTTCGTTGTCGCTCGCGCTCCCGGTACTGGGGATGCTCGGCGCGGTAGGTGCGCCAGTACGCGGCGTTCATGGCTTCGTGTCCCTCAGCTCGGCTCGTGATGCGATCAACGCGATGGTGGCGAACATGCGCAGCTCGGCGGCCCAGTGCGTCCAGCCGACGGCGGTGGCCTCTGCGGCATCCTCGGCGAGGGAGCGGGACATGGACTCGTAGGACCATGCCGCGCGTCGGGCGACGGTCTGGCGGCGCTCGGCGAACAGCTCGGGGATGGTCATCGGGAGCACATCTGCTGGCCGAAATCCGGGATGTTGAAGCCGCCGCGCTCCCCGTACAGGAACGCCTTTCGCGCCGGCGACTCGTCCGCCACCACGCGGCCATACAGCAACCAGACGTACGTCGCAAAGTCGCGTGCCAGCCCATGCCGGTCGACGTTCGGGCGGAACGGTGGGATGGTCACGACTCGTCTTCCCCGAGGCGGCCGGCCAGCCACAGCACGAGCCACACGCAGGGCACCGCCAGCACGGCCAGGATGGACAGCCGGAAGACCAGCGAGCGAACGTCGGCCGTGAACCACGGGGAGCCGAGGTCAGTGTTCAGCGCGAGGACGCTCGCCACCGAGCCCAGGACCGCGATGGTCAAGCCGACGAACGCCCGCTCGGTGAGCGCCCCGATGCGCGGGCCGGCGTGGGCGAAGTGGGCGAGCACGACGACGCTGACCCACGCCCCGGCGGTCAGCGCGAACAGGAACGGGGTGAGGCCGGCAGGATGCACGCCGACGAGGGCCACGGCTGCGAGCGCGACAGTGACCGCGAACGCGACGATGCGGAACATGGTCGTCATCGGCGCGGCGCCGGCGTCCGCTGGGCGGATGCGGCGTAGGCGGCGCGCACTTCCTCGGATCGGATGCGGGCGGCGATGCTGCGGAGGCGGATGGCCTCGGAGCGCTCGCTGGCAGCCTGCGCCTTCTGGGGGTCATACCAGGGCGCCAGGAACCGCTGGACGGCTCGGGTGAGGCCGCTATGGTGCGCCATCGCGTCCACGGTCAAGCGCCTGCCGCACGGTGGCGGTCACGGCTTCCAGCGCGTCGGTGTTGCGCTCGGCCTGCGTCTCGGCCTTCTCCGCTCGGAGGACAGCATCTCGGTAGATCGTTCCCGGCACCACGTCGCCGCGGACGAAGGCTCGGTACAGGAAACCGAGAGCCGCCAGCAAGATGGCGATCGGTCCCGCTTGCGCGAGGGTCAGCGGGTCCAATCACAGGGTCCGCTGGGATCGGGAGCTGTCAGTGGCGCACACGTCATCTCGCATCGTAGCACGCGCTGTCTAGTGGTCATCTACCCCACCGCCGTCCCCTCGAAGTCGCACCTGATCCGGAGCGTCACGCGGTTGCGAATGAAGTCCTCGCCAACCTCCCCCGTGGTCAGCCTGACCGCGCTCGTGATGCGCAACCCCCTCCGAGCCGCCCATCGGTTCGCCCAACGTGTCGCGACCGTGGCCGTACGTTCCGGGTCGTGCTCGCGGTCCCGCCGAAGCGACAGGCGCCACTCGACCGGTGTCATGCCCGAAACCTCGCCAGCGCGGCGCGACCGGCGTCCGTCAGCCACGGGTAGCGGATCGTCGTCCCGTGTTCGGTCCAGTCAAGGCTGTCGGCGATGTAGGCGAGGAGGAAGTGCCCATCCGGGACCGCGTCCGCGTCGGGCCAGTCCGGTGTCTCGCCTTCCGGCACGTCCAGCGAGGTCAGGTAGGCCAGCATAAGGCGGTCCATGCGGTCGTGGTCGCCGCAGCCGCACCACTGGGCCGCCTCGGACAAAATCCCGCTCACCGGCCAGCCTCCCCGGTCTTCGCGGCGGCGACGACGATCATCGCTGCAATGCCTTGGCTAGCAGTTCGATCAGTGCCAGAGCCTCGCCGGGGTGGAGGGTGAACACTGGCCGTTCTGGGTCGCTCGGGACCGCGCCTCGCATCCAGCTCGGGCTGACGATGTGGATCGTGTGGTCCTCCCAGTCCGGACTGTAGTCCTCGACCTTGACGATAATGTCCTCGTGAGCGATGCGGCCGACCTCGCTCACCGGCCAGCCTCCCCGACGAACCACAGGCAGCCGATGACGACCAGCGCGAGGAGCAGGATCGCGCCGTCGCGCCACACGTCCACGGTGGTCGCGGCCGTGAGGAGCGCCGTCTGGACCTGGCGCATCAGCTCAGTCATCGGTTAGGGCGGCGCGGAGGTGCTCCGCAAAGTGGTCGCCGGTCAGGGACTCCCAGACGCCATGCCGACAGTCCGTGCGCTCCACGAAGCACTCACGCAGCCGGGTGTCGGGTGTGGGGGTGGCCGGGATGAAGACGCCGACCACGCGGCGGGCCATATCCTCGTCGCTCAGTCCGGGGTTGCTGTCGGATACCGCCCGGATGTAGCCAGTCAACTGGCGGATGCCCGGTCGCGGCTGTCGGATTTTGGCTTCATCCGTTGCGCCTCGTACCCAGCACGCGCAACTTTCTAGGCACGGCTCGTGGCTCACGTCGTCTCCTCTCGGGTGGCGCGTCGGATGATGGCGTCCAGCATCGCCTCCGGGATGCCAGCGGCGGCGATGCCGCCGTCCCGCTCCATCGCGACCAGACGCCATGACTCGCCATCGGCGGCGTGCCAGCTTGTCAGCGCCTCTCGTAGTCGGGTGTCGGGTGTGGGGGTGGCGCGGACTACAGCACGGACAGCCCGAGCCACATCCGGGAACGCCCGCGCGTCGCTGAAGATGCCGCTGAGGTCGGCGTTGTCGTCCCCCGCAAGCCACGCCGTCAGACGCGCGACCTCCTCCGGCGTCAGCGGCTCGGTCACGGCAGCTCCTCACGGGTGGCGGCGATGATGGCGCGGGCGCACCAACCGTTGTGCGCGTCCCGGTAGTCATCGAAGGCGTCGCGGACGACGTCTATGTCGCGGGCAGCAATGACGTACTGGTCCGTCTTTGCGTCATACCAACGGTACGGGAGGGTGTCGGGCGCGGGGGTGGCACGGGCTTCGGCGTCTGCCTGTGCGAGCAAGGCACGCTGCTCTGCTGTAGCGTGGCTGTATAGCACGAGCATGTCGCCCACTTCCTCCGGTGTCAGCGGCTCGGTCACGGCAGCTCCTCTCGGGTGGTGGCTAGGGCTTCACGGGCGCGTCGGGTGATGGCGTATAGCGCTCCGTGAGGCGTTCCGTGTTGGGCTTCGGTGACTTCCTCGGCCTCGCCGATGATGCTCAGGAGCGCCTCGCGTAGCCGGGTGTCGGGTGCGGGGGTGGCGCGGAGGACGGCGAGTGTGGCGAGGAGGCGGTGTGGGTCAACTTCGACGTGGGTGTAGCCATACTCAATCGCTTCCTCGGCACGCTCTCGTTCTCGTGCGTCATTGAGCGGGGTGGCTGCTTGGGCGCTCACGGCATCTCCTCTTGGGTGGCGTCTAGGTCGGCGAGGGCGGCGCACGCGATGCAGCCGTCGAGGCAAGCACGGGTCGCGCCGCTCGGGGTCTTGTTGTGGAATCGGGCCGCCTCGGCGACGCGCCACAGGGGATCGGCGAGGTTGACGGCGACCACGATGGCTCGGGCGTCGGCGTCAGACTGCTCACGGTGGACTCGGCGGTGCGGGAAGCGGGCCGCGACCTCTGGATAGTCCCGGAGCGTGATGTCATCGAGGCGGACTTTCGCGATCACGGTCGCGTACCGCTCGCGGTCCTCATCCGGGTCGCTCGCGCCACCGAGACTCTTGTTGGCATCACCCTCGACCACGATGTGGCGCGGCCACCCGCTGAGCGGCACCCAGCGTCCGGGTGTCCTCGCGGCCAGGGCGGCGGTCACTTGCTCGGGGGTCATCGCTTGGCTCCTTCAGCTAGCTCGTCCAGGTGGCTGTCGCGCCAGGGCTCGGCCAGCGGGTTCTGGCCGAAGTGATCCCCGGCATGGCCCTTTGCCAGCCGACACGACCAATCGCGATAGCCGAACTCATCGGCAGTCCAGTACGGGAACATGAGCAGGTCGCCACACAGCACGTCGTCTCGGCGGCGGAAGAGGCGACGGAGGAGGGCGCGGAGGCGGTTCATGCCGTGAGCCCCAAGTCCAGCGGCTGACCCCACTGCGCGGCCATCGCCTCGGCGATCCCGGAGAATGTGCGCGACCGCTCACGCCATCGGTTAGGGCTGGGTGGCATCCGGTGGACGCGCTGCTCGCGGCCTTCCACGATGTCGGTCGGCGTCAGCTTCGGCAGACCCTTCAGCCATAGGCACGTCGCCTTCGTCTCGCCGTGGCCGAACTGCCACGGCTGGATCGTCTGGTCGGGCTTGCGGATGCGGGAGCTGATGATGCTCACGGGGTTCTCCAGCGCGATACGCGGGATGGGTGCGTCCAGCAGCAAGCGAACGAACGCCAGCGCCTCGGCCTGCTCGGGGAGCTTGTCCTTGAACCAGCGGGCGCCGCTGACCGCGAGGTGGGTGCAGGGCGGGTGCGCGACCATCAGATCCCAACCGGCGGCGAGCACGTCGCGCACGTCGCCTTGGTAGTGCGGGCCGGGTCGCTCGGTCGCGAGGATGTCGCAGGACATCGCGTCGTGGCCGGCACGGATGAACGCATCGCGGACCGTGCCGCTGAACTCGCAGGCAACGAGCACCCTCATGGCTGGGGCTCGGCCGTGTCCGTGGCCGGCAGCGGGATGTCGGCTAGGTACTCGACTGTGACTTCGGCAAGGCCAGCCGACGCGGGTAGGCCCGACACGAGCTCGAAGTCCCAGGCGTTGAGGTCCGCGATCCTGCCGAGCCTCTGCATCGCGAGGTCAGGGCCGGCGTCGGTCGAGCGGCGCACGATACAGGCGGCGGCGCCACAGATGCGGACCAGCAGCCCAGGCTGGCCCCACTCATGCTCCGGGAGGGCGAGGTAGTCCGGGCCGTACTGCGTCCCGACGTGTGAGGCGGTGCCACCGAGCAGCGGGGTCCCGATGGCGCCGTTGGCGATGAGCGCGAGGGCGAGGATGAGGCCGGTCATGCGGCGTACCTCGTGCATGGACGGTCACGGTGTCCAGCGGCGTACAAGCATTCGCCGCGACGCTTGCCAGGTCGGTGCCGGCCCTCGATGCAGCCGCAGTTGCGACACGGGCCGCGACCGTATGAAAGCTCCGTCCAGTCCTGTGGTCGGTCGAGTCCTAGAGACATCTGGTCCGTCATGCGTGCCCCTCGGCTTCGAGCTTCTGCATCTCGGCCATGATGTGCCGGGTGGACTCCGGCAGGCCCCGAGACCGGCGCGGTACGGGCTTCGGCGCTTCGGCCGCTTGTGCTTCGGCGATGCGATCGGCGCGCCATGCCTTGTCGGCTTCGATGACGGCACCGATGGGGTCGTCGGGGTGGCGCATCATGATGTCCGCTGCCCATGCCGGCCCGGTCAGGTCGTGGCGATCCAGGAGGCCGTCCAGGAGCTTCCGCTGCCGTGATGTCGGGGCACGTCGGGTGAGCAGGACGAAGGCCTCAAGGTCCGCCCTTCCGTCGTCAGATGGAAGCGCTCGCATGATGCTTTGCTCGTCTTTGCTTTGCTCTGCTCGTTTAGGCATTGCGACCGGATATGCGGGCGCAATGCCCTCGCTATGCCAGCGCAATGCGGCCGCATTGCGGGCGCTTTGCTGTCGCTTGCCTCGCTCTGCGTCCAGGCCCTTCATGCGATACCGGCCCGACGGCAATGCCTCGACCAAGCTGGAGGACGTCAACGATGCCATCGGACGGGGACGCACCGAGCGCGGCAGCTCGGGGGGAGTCGGCCACATAGGGTCGGCCGTTGCCAGCATCCGCAGCCACGTCGCGAGGGCGGCGTCATCGCCCCAGATGGAGGAATAGTCGCGGATCAGGTCGTTGTAGTAGACCCTGACGTACTTGCGGTCATCGGTCATCGGTGCTGACTCCACCGTGTGGTCTGCGTCACCCGCTCAACCGGAGTCAGCGGGAGCGGGTGACGCATGTGGTGTGATCCGCTGACTCCGGACACGTCCATTATACGCTCCTCATCGACGGCCCGACGTTCGGCTGCACGCCAGGAAGCGATCGCGTCCCGTTCGGCGTCCGTCAGGGGTGCCTTGCGACGGAGCGCGTACAGGCGGTCGCGTGCGGCCCAGATGAGGAGCAGGTCAGCGAGGGTCATGCGGCTCTCCGATCTCGGCCCACGACGGCCCGGTACTGATTGTCTAGCGCGTACTGCGTCCGATGCGGCGTGGTGTGGCCGGGTCGGCGGGCGCACCGTTCGCGGGCGTAGCGCATCCACGCGCCGCAGGTCGGGCGGTCGCTTGGGCAGAGGTGCCGGACCCCGTGACGGGTGCCCTCTCGCCACGACTTGCCGCCCCACCACACCGGCCGGCGGCAGACGACACAGGCTCCCGGAAGGCGGGTCAGCATCGCGAGCCCGCCAGCGCCGCGCGCTCCCGCTGCTCCGATGACGGCGAGCGATGACCGCCGACGTGGCCGCGTCCGCGACCGCACGGGCCACCAGAGCGCGCCAGGGTGCCCCGACACGGCTCGGGCTTGCCCTTGCGGGGTCGGAGGTCGTGACCGCGGCCGGCGCCCCCCTTGGCGGCAGGTGGCACGCGGACGCCGGCAGCCACGGCGAGACGAGCGGCGCGCTGGACGGTCTGCGGCATGATGCCGAGGTCGCGCGCGCAGCGGGATCGGTTCCCGTTGTGGCCGCGCAGCCTGTCCACGATGTAGCGGGTCCGCGCCGTGAGGGACCAGTACGGGTCCGTCTCGATGATGAGCCGGGTGGGGAGGCCGGGTTGGCTGAGGCGTAGGGCGCTCATGCCGCAGACCAGTCGAATGACGTCTGCGGATCGGGTGGCGCATCGCGCTCGTATGACCAGCCGCGCGGCTGGTCGCCCTTGATAAAGACCAGCACGTTCTGATGGGTCCGACCCAGCTTGCGACCGGCCTCGAACTGCTTGGTGATGCGGATGGGGAGGCTGCCCGCCGAGTTGATGAGGATGGCCTCGTTGTAGTACCGCATCCCAGCGTTGATGAACGCCGCGATGGTGTCGGGCACCAAGCCTTGGAACGTGCCGTCCTTGCCCCGTATCTCGGACACGACGATGCACGCCATACGCCCCGGCAACAAGCGGTCGACGGCCTTGACGATGATGCCTCGGTACATCTCGATGAACTGCCCGTAGGTCGAGAGGTTGGACAGGTCGTGCGGGTCGTCGCTGTACACCTCAAGGTCGTAATACGGCGGGCAGGTGAAGATCAGGTCCGCCGATGCCGCGATGGTGGGCAGGACCAGATGGCTGTCGCCCACGATCCACTCAGGTACGGGCTGTGTCGTCAGGATGCGTGCCGCCTGCTCGCGGTTGGCTTCGATCTGCCGCGCGGACAGGTCGATGCCGATGTACGGGTGGCCCAGGTATGCGGCCACGATGCCGCGGACGCTGCCGCCGGCGAAGGGGTCCAGCACGGTCCCGCCGGGTGGGCAGAACCAGCGGTAGGCCAGCTCGCAGAGCACCGGATCGAAGATGCTGGTTCCGGGTGCGGTGACGTCGGCGCCGAGGTGCTCGCCCTTCATCATGTCGGTGCTAAAGGCACGGGCCGGCCCATAGCGCGGGTCAGCCAAGCCCGCCTGCGAAGACGGGTTGGCTGTCGAGGTCTGTCCGGCGATGCGATACCGCGTCGCGCCGGAAATATCGCCTCGCCCTAGCTCCGACTGGAGGCCCAGCCCCAGCCACCAGCGCCGACGCTCCTGCCAGTAACCTTGGCGGGTGTCCAGAATGCTGAATGGCGGCACCACGAAGCGCTCCAGCAGCGCGCCCGATAGGTCGGCCTCGGGCGGAACCCACGTCATGTCAGTAGTCACAGGTCCTCCCCCATGCGCGGGATGGTTGCCCATGCCCGATAGCGCTAGCGCTTGGCGCGATACGTCGAGCGCCCCGCGCTTCACAGGCCCATGCCGTACCCGACCGACTGCGCTCGGACCATGCCGACTGTGATGCCGTGCCCGATGAGCGTGGCCTTCGACTCGGCGGCCATCCGACCGCGCTCGGTGATGGCGACGGGGATAAACAACGCGCCTCCAGGCGCCGGCCGGTTGTGGCCGGCGCAGCCGCAAGTGCGGAACGTAGTGGCGTCGGGGTCGTCGCCTGCGGGCATGATGACGTGCCGGTACAGGTCCTCGGTTCGGACGACGTAGGCGTTGATGAGCTCACCTCGGCTGCGGTTGACGTATGCCTGGATGGTCAGCGTCGGATATGACCCGCCGTTCATGACAGACCGATACCGCTTCAGTAGCTCGGTATTGTGCGATCCGCCTCCGGTCCTCCATCGGATCGAGAACGTGCCGTAGTCGCGGTCCCACTGAGCGCGCGTCGCCAGGGTCGTAATGGTGCCGTTGCGCTGGGCTACGATCCAGTCGATGCCGGCGCGCTCGTCCTGCGTCGTGCCCTCGGCATGGACCAGCTCGCCGCGCGGCACCAGCCCCACGGCCACGAGCGCCGGATGGACGACATCGCGGTATGCGTCCTCGGGCGATAACTTGTTCGGCTTAGGTAGCTGGAGAAGGGTCATCTGGTCACCTCAAAGCGAACGTCCCATGCGCGGTAGCCGAGCAGTCCGGTCTTGACGCGCCGGCGCTTGACGCCCAGCACCTCCGCTCGATAGCCCCGGCGCTCGACGTAGGCGCGGGCGCGGGCGATAGCGTCCTCGGGCGTCGATCCCTCGGCGGTGACGGTGGTTCGGCCATTGCGGCAGGCGCAGCGGTACAGGCCGCAGACGGCGCACGTCACGACGCCACGTCCCACAGCGGCACGGCCTCACCCGTCGTGACCTCGGCCACCCGGTAGCGGTTCAGCCCCGTGTCGTCCTTCCAGCGGATGACGTTGTGGCCCGCGTCCCTTAGGTCGGACAACCGAGCGGTCACGTTGGCGATGTGCAGGTCCACGCCGATCTCCCAGGTCGTGCTGCCGGGGTGGTCGCGCAAGTAGCGGAGGATGCGGTCGGCGTGGGTCATGCGACGGCTCGCTGTGCCAACGTCTGAACCGTGTACCAGCCGAGGTCCGCGCGGCGCAGGGCCTCTACGCACTCGTCACCCCACGCGAACAAGGTCGAGGCGTGCGATGACCGGGCCTGGTACCCGTCGGCGCGGATAAAGTGCAGGCGCTCCCGGAGGAGGCACACGGCATCGG
>Ga0163147_10001514_pt1 | contig 35256 bp, 38 predicted proteins | sample OliLakLV19MP6G1_FD_148597 | JGI IMG/M metagenome (GOLD analysis project Ga0163147, IMG submission 148597) | Freshwater microbial mat bacterial communities from Lake Vanda, McMurdo Dry Valleys, Antarctica- Oligotrophic Lake LV.19.MP6.G1 | ecosystem: Environmental > Aquatic > Freshwater > Lake >...
CTCAACAGACCGAGGGTGATTGGGGGCAGAAACAGCAGGGTAGCCAAAGCGCCTGCGGCCCAAGTCGTAGGGTTCCTGATTTTTGATGCCAGAATTTGTTGCGTAATGACCGCGTAAATGAGCAGGGACAGCATGAACGGAATCAGGAGCAAGCAGACTATTAGTTTGGGGCCACTGGTTGGCCAAAGCAGAATCCAGGGCACGAGCAAGGCATTGATGATGATGAGGTTGATGCCGATCGCCACGGGTGCAGGACTCTTTTCTGCCCAGATTAGATCTTGTAAGCTCGCATGTCCTCGGCGATCGTAGCGCAGCCAATCCAGCAACGCTTGCCGTTGGGGAGTCAGGGCTACAATCAAAACTAGGACGCAAAAGAAGTTGATTCCATACAAGAAGAATAGGTTTAGCAAAGAGTCGGGGAATAGAGACTCTACAGGTGAGACATTATTCGCCACTCGATTAGGGGTCTGGAGGAAAAAGCCTAGGAAAAACACTTCCAGGTAAGCCATGATCGCGTAGCTTTGCCGCTTACTGAGAATTGTTGCAGTGGGGTTGTGAAACCGCCGCCGCAACACCTGCCAGATGGCAAAGGTCATGATGCCGATGTTGAGTAGGACGAAGAGGTGGGAGAACCAAACATTGGTGGCGATCGGCACATAATACCACTGGAGATCGATCGTGGCATCCTGTTGGCTTCCCATTACCTTAAACTGGCTCCACACCGTCACAAAGCTCCACGTCATGAAGAGAGGAGCAAAGGAAAAGAGCGTGATCGCACTGAAGCCAGGGGCAGTAGCGGCTGCCAAAAATCCCCGCGCTCCACTCAGCAATGCCGTTAACAGAGCGACACTAAACAGGAACGCGCAACCTGCCGCCAGCATCAGATAGAAACTGACGATAAAACCCAGTGGCACCACCTCAGCAGTCATGGCTGAGACCACATGCAGCGGCACGAACAGTAGCACGCTCAAGTAGGGCAAGAGGGGTACTCCTAAAATTTTGCCCAGCAAAATGTTCTGGCTGGTTCTAGGGCTGAAGCGCAGAAAGTTCAAGGTGCCTCGGCGCTCCTCTTGCGCCACATCCCCAATGAGACTGTAACTTCCTATGGCAAATAAGACAGGAGGTATCAACCAAGTCAGCGTCCTAAAGAGGTTTAATCCAGCACTAGAGAGTTCATAACCGGTTGCGAGAAAGCCTTGCCCGAAGGCCAGCAGCAAAAGTACCTGCACCACGAGCGAGATGGCGATCGCAACAATTACACTGCGCGGTTTCAGCCGACCTCTTAGTTCGCGTAGGAGTTGCGGGTTCCAGTTGCCAAGTTGATTAATCCAGGTGGGAGTCATGGGGGAGTGGGGGAGTAATGGGGTGATAGAGAGTGCCCTAGGGCAGCGTGGCAGAAGTTTCTGATTAGTTAGGGAGATAGTTTTGAGTTTTGAGTTTTGAGTGCTGAGTTTTGAGTTTTGAGTAGTTATTTCTGACAACCTGCACTAGTTGCAAGAAGAGGCTTTACCCCTATGAGGTTTGTTTGTGACCTAGTTTTAAGAAGATGCCTTCTAAGCTTTCTTGAACTTGGCAAAATTCGGTAATCAGTAAGCCTGATTCAATGAGCGATCGTAGCAGCAGGGCAGATTCTTCTGGGGTGCCGGAGAAGGTGATTTGCACCTTGCCTTTGTCGGGAATGACTTCACAATCTCCCACCAGGGAATGGTTTCGTAATTCTGCTTGCAGGGTGTCTACATCTGCCAAGGCAGAGATGAGGATTTTTTGTCCACTCAGGCGATCGTATAACTCCTGGAGGGGCGCACTTTCCACAAGATGCCCCAGTTCCATAATGCCGATGGAGGTGCAAAACTCAGCCAGGTCACTTAAGATGTGAGATGAGATTAGAATCGACATGCCCTGCTGCCGCAAGCCTTTGATAATTTCCCGGAACTCAATGCGGGCGATCGGGTCTAGCCCAGACACTGGCTCATCCAGCAAGAGTAAGGTTGGTCGATGAATAATAGTACGGGCCAGGCTCAGTCGCTGTTTCATCCCCCGCGACAGAGTGCCCACCAAGCTATGGCGTTTCTCTTCCAGGTTGACCAATGCCAAGACTTCACTCAGTCGCTCGCTTAAATTGGGTTCTGTCAAATAGTAGAGTCGGGCGAAATAATCCAGATACTGCCAAACCATCAAATCGTCATAGAGCGGAAAATCGTCGGGCAGGAATCCCAATTGCCGCTTCACTTCAGGATTGGACTGTCCTTGCACAAAGCGCGCTCCGCCGATGTAAATCTCTCCAGCGGTTGGCTCTTCAGCCGCCGCCAACATGCGGATCAACGTCGTTTTACCTGCACCGTTGGGGCCAATTAAGCCATAAATTTCACCTGCTTGGACAGCTAAATCAACGTTGTTGACCGCAATATGTCCTTCAAACTGCTTTGTGAGGTTAACCGTAGAAATTGCGAGGGGTGCAGTCATAGGTGGATGTGCAGATGATGGGGCTAGCTCTCTGCCCTAGTCTATTACTTCAGAATCAGAAGTTTATGAATCTTTATGATCTGCAACAGCAGTTCTACGAGCCTACGTCGATAAGTAGATAGGCGTAATTAATTGTAAAAGGGGGAGTGGGGGCGTTGCCCCCAGGCAGGGGGTTCCACCCCCTCCACCCCCAAAATCATCTTTAGTTTGATTGCACCCAGCTACCTACTCTCCATCGTGCGTAAACACACCCGTAACATTTGAGCCAATAAAGTATCAGTTTGTAAGGATTTTTGTATTCCAGAACACTTCTCCTTTAAACTACGATTTAATCTCTACCTTTAGATGGACGCTCATGCTTCAACTCCTTTGGCATGACTGGGTACTACTGAGTTCTACGATCGCTTGCACGGTTGCCCTGTGGCTACTATCCTTCCGTTACAAAAACGACGATTTGGACGTGTCAGAACTCATTCTTCTCAGGCTGACTTTTTCCTACTGGCTGGTCTACTGCTTTGCCTCCGTAATCCAACGCTTTGTGATGTCAATGTTCCAGCTTACAGAATGGGACACCCTGGAATGGGACATCCTGGGACTGAGTTTGAAACTGACTGCTGTAGTCTCGTATTTACTCACCTTTGCGTGTGTCTTAACCCTGCCTTTCCATCACCTCATTGCGTCACGACGACAGGTGCAGTAAGACAGAAGGACGGCTACCAAAGTTAAGAAATCTCTTGCATTGCAGGAGATTTCTTAACTTTGTCCAACTCTGTGTACCTTGTTCAGAGGCTACGCAAAAGATCTTGTCACAAAGGTATGTGATAGTGCATTAACTTGCCCAGGCATACTCATCTTCTGTGATCTCTTCATCTCGATCGGGGCAGGAACCATCGGGCATGGTTGCACCCCGAAAGTCTGCTCCTGTGAGATTTGCACCCAGCAAGTTGGCTCTCGTTAGGTTTGCACCCTTAAAATTCGTTTGCGTTAGATTGGCACTGCCCAGATCTGCTTCCGTAAGATTGGCCCCAGAAAAGATCGTGCGAGTCAAGTTAGTCGATCGCAAGCAAGTTCCTACTAAGCTAGCCCCGCTCAAGGTGGCGTTGCTGAAGTCTGCCCATCGGAGGTTGGCTCCGTCCAAGTTGGCTCCGATCAGATTTGCTTGCACCAATTGTGCTCGTTTCAAGGTGGCGCGAATGAGGTCGATCCCTATCAGGTGCGATCGACTCAAATTGATCCCGTTCAAATTAGCATGATTGAGATCAGCGAGGCATAGTTCTGAGTCACTCAAATCAGTAGCACCTAAATTTACTCCCTTTAAGTAGCTCCGACTGAGTTTTATACCTTTGAAACTGCGTTCTCCGGCGGCATAACGCTGGATCAGATCTGTGGCGGTCATTGACGTTATAAATCCAGGTTATTTATGTTGACTGCTACCAATTACCCCTGAGGTTACGTACTGTAACATTATCTAGAGCGTTCTGTTAGAAGCTCGTTTAAGGCTTTAAAGAAGTAAGGGTTTTGATGAAATTAGCACGATGGAGATGGGGAACTAGGGCCCGTTGGGTCACGCTGTTGTTAGGAGGAGGGCTGCTAGCTAGGGCAACGATCGCCTTCTGGATGTACCCTGGTTTTGACGAAGCCTACTACTACCTCTACACACTCTATCCAGATTGGAGCTACTTCGACCATCCGCCCCTGGTGGCGATTTTGACAGCGATCGGGCCATGGCTAACGGGCATTGTGTCGCAATTTACCCTACGCCTTGGAACATTAGTGCTACATACCGGGACATTGGCACTCTTGTATGCCACTGGCGTGAAGCTCTTCTCTCCCCAAGCAGGATTATTGACTCTCGCCTTGGCAACCCTCATGCCCTTTTTTCCAGTGGCGTTTGGCACCTTCAACCTGCCCGATGCGCCCTTGATGTTTTTTTGGACTGCCACCCTCTACTGGGCAGCAGCGGAGTTTTTTCGCCGCACCCCAGCCTATCAACCCAGCTATCGCTTGTCCATTATCTGCGTCATGGTGGGGCTGGCTTGCCTGGGTAAGTATCACGGCTTTGTGCTAGGGGCTGGGCTGGTTGGTTTTTGCCTGAGCCATCCCCGCTATCGATCGGCGCTGATTTCTCCCTGGATGGCGATCGGTGCCGGACTATTTCTGCTCACCCTGTCCCCCTTGCTGATTTGGAATGCCCAGCACGACTGGGTTTCGTTTCGGTTTCAGTCAGCCCGCACAGTGCCCACCCGTGGCTTTAGTATCTGGGGAGTTTTAGTGACGTTTCTCGTGGAAGTGGCCTATCTGTTTCCTGCCTTTGGGTTTCCCCTGTGGTGGGTAAGTGCGAAAGCAACGATCGCCACCCTGCTACCCCGCTCTACGCCGCTCTCAGGCAAGGGAGACTTACCCCAGAAACGATCGCTTATTCTCTGGATCTCCCTGCCGCTGATGGTGGGCTTCACTCTCATGGGGGGCTATAGCCAAGTCTTGCCCAGTTGGCCCATGCCTGGACTGTGGGGCACAACACTGCTGCTGGGACAACAGGCTGCCCTCTGGCAAAAGCAATCGGCAGGGCGGATTTGGCGGTGGCTGCTGGGGTCAGGGGTGGCGATCGTGTTCCTGGTTTCCCTCGCCCTCACCTATGTTGTGAGTGGCGTTCCATTTCCCCAAACCAGCACCTATGTGCTTCAATCAGGACTCTGGACAGCGCAACCCCCGCCCTCCACTCCGCCCATTGTCGATCTACAGCGTCCGCAGGAAACATTGGCGACGATCGATTATGCCCTCACTGAAGCGTCTAGCCAACTCTTTGATGTGCAGCAATTGCGCCAAGGGTTTGCCCAGTCGCCCCGCCTCATGGCTGCCCTGCAAGCCTCCAGTTTCGTGTTCACCAATTATTACTTTGTCGGCGGACAGGTGGCGATGGCGCTAGTGCCACTGTCAGGCAAGCCTATCACCTGCTTTGACAGCGATCTGCGTGGCTTTGCCTTCTGGTCAACACCGCAGCAATGGCTAGGACAGGATGCTCTCTATATCACTTCGGAGTATTTCCAGCGCCCAGAAGACTTACGGGCTAAGTATGGGGAGTATTTCGCCAGTCTGGAACGGATTGGACAGGTGCCGATTCGCCGGGGTAAGGCGGTGGTGCAGGTCTTTGAGATATACCAAGCCAAAAAGCTACTCAAACCCTATCCCCGTCCCTACTGAAGTGATGAAGATCCTAACTGTGAAGGTGAAGCCAAATTCCAGAAAGCAGGAGATTCGCCAAGAGGAGGATGGCAGTTTGACGGTGTATTTGAAATCGCCCCCGATCGCTGGCAAAGCGAATCAGGAATTAATCCAATTGCTGGCTAAGATGTTTGACGTGCCTCAGTCCTATGTTCAGATCAAGGCTGGGGTATCAGCAAAAAGTAAGCGGGTAGAAATTCATATGGATTAAAGGACTTCTGCCACACCTAGCTTCAAGGAACAATTTCCACTAGCGTTTCACGCTTAACAACCTGATAAATCTCATCTACATCACGGTTCTTCAGCGAAATACATCCCCATGTCCAGTTGGAACGTTGATCAATTAAGGTGTTATCTCCGCTTGGCACACCATGAATCCCGATCTGACCCCCGATCGGCAGCAACCAATTGGTTTTACCTGTGAGCTTTGCCTGAAAGTGCTTTTGCCACGATCGCGATGTTGGATAATCCAACCACATAAATTTTGACCAATCTGAATGGGGATAGAGATCCTGTATATGGAAAATCCCTTCAGGAGTTTTTCGGTCTCCTTCATGGAGCTTATCACCCGTTGGATTACTGCCAAAGACGACTGGATAGGATTTGATGGGTTGAAGGTTATAAAACAGCGTTAATCTATGTTTGGATTTTTCAATCAGTATGGAAGTTTTCTGCTCTGCTATGTTGCCTTTAACAAGTTGCGATAGTGGTTGCGTGTGGTTGAGAAGTTGTTCCCCTGCCATCAATGGATGAACAGGTTGCTCAGATTTGCAAGCAGGTAAACAAAGCACGGCTGGCAGTTGCGACACAGGCACCAAAAACCCAAGTCGGGCCAGCAGCAAGTAAAATGTGGTTCCACAAACTGCAAAAAGCACGAAGAGAACTAGACGCTTTCTGGCTACCTTTACACTCTTTACACGTACTTCCTTCATGTCTCCTCATTATTTTGATGGGGGATAATTAATAATGGCTGATGCAACTACCTTGTCCAACAGCATCAACCAAGAGATTTCCAGAAAAATTCATGTCAGGAAACGAAAGGGTGAAGCATCTGGGCAATGACCTTCTAGTTGATTCAAGGGCTTATCTGTCAGATGCTAGGTGCAAAGCACAGGCTACGCGAACGCCCCTACAGCAGTCACATCTTTCTCAGAAATCTCCTAATTAATCCTCAAAGATAGGTGCCCAAATTTCACTAACGGGAAGTTCCCATCCAGGAAGCAAATCAGGTAAGGTCAGTATGTCGCCATCTTGCAAGCGCTCTGTGCGATCGGCGCGATAGACCTCAATGGTGCGTGCCTGGGGATCAATCAAAATACCGATTTGAGTCCCCAAACTGATGAATTCTTGAATCTTCGCCTGTAGCTTTTCTAAAGAGTCTGTTTTAGACTTCACTTCGACAATTAAATCTGGTAGAAGTTCCAAATAATCCTCTGTGGATTGCTTCAACCTACGGGCTAGAACAAACGAGACATCTGGAGCGCGTAGATTTTGATTAGGCAGAATAAACCCTGCACTGGAGCCTGTGACTCGCCCTAGTCGTCGGGGGCGTACCCAATTGCCTAGTTGCCTGGCAAATTCGGTTCCCACTTCCTCAGATTCGTACCCTGATGGACTCATGACAATTATGTTTCCATCTACTAATTCCATCGGGTAGTCAGGATGGATTGCCTGCATCCATGCCACATCTTTTACAGTAAGAGTCATGTTTATAGTGTTTTATCGGACAGGAAATCTCTGAATCTACTAAGGACTTAAAGATCCTTGACAGAACTTAGGGAACAATCAGCACAGGGCAGGGGGAGAGATTAATCACCCGGTTGGTCACGCTTTCCGTTACGCCATCTTCCGTCAACCCTAGCCCTCGACAGCCCATAATAATGAGGTCAGCTTCAATTTCATCTGCCACATCACAAATCACAAATGCGGGTTTGCCCTCGCGCTCGATCGCCTCAGCTTCAATTCCTTCTTGAGAAAACAGACTTTTTGCCCCTTGCAGTAATTCGGCGATCGCGGCGGGTGAATTCATTGCATCTCCCGGAGCAATCACTGCGTCGGGTTCGGGCACTTCCACCACCGATAAAATGATCAATTGACTGCTATGGGTCTTGACAACTTGGGTAACAGTCTCAACAGCCTGACGAGATTCACGGCTTTGGTCAATGGGAAACAAAATCTTCTTGAACATAGTGCCTATTTCCGAGACGATGGGTTGTAATGGTTGAGATTTCCAGTGGGTTAGCAAAAGGGGGCAGGACTAGATTAAGATTAGCGGCTGGCAGAAAGCCAAATAATGATTCCGTTGTGAGAAGTTAGATATTAAAGAATTAAAGACGTGTTTAGGAGGTCAATTCTATGTCCAAGAAAACTGTAGCAAATTTGTCACCCTCAGATTTGGCGGGAAAACGGGTTTTGGTTCGCACTGATTTTAATGTACCGTTGGATGACGCGGGTAATATTACGGATGATACTCGGATTCGGGCTGCTTTACCGACCATTCAAGCTCTAATGTCCAAAGGGGCAAAGGTCATCCTGTGCAGCCATTTGGGCCGTCCAAAGGGGGTGGATGAGAAACTGCGCCTTACCCCTGTGGCCAAACGGTTAGCTGAATTATTAGAACAGTCCGTGGTGAAGTGCAGTGACTGCATTGGGGATGAGGTGACGGCTGAGATCGCTACACTCCAGAATGGCGATGTGGTGCTGCTGGAAAATGTTCGCTTCTACCCAGAGGAAGAGAAAAATGATCCAGAATTTGCCAAAAAGCTGGCTTCGATCGCTGATTTGTATGTGAATGATGCGTTTGGGACGGCTCACCGTGCCCACGCTTCCACAGAGGGAGTCACCCATTACTTGAGTCCTTGCGTGGCTGGCTTGTTGGTGGAAAAAGAATTGCAATACTTGCAAAGTGCGATCGAGCAACCCCAACGTCCTTTGGCGGCGATCGTAGGCGGCTCCAAGGTCTCCAGCAAAATTGGGGTCATTGAAACGCTGCTAGATAAAGTCGATAAGCTGTTCATTGGCGGCGGGATGATTTTTACCTTCTACAAAGCCAGGGGCTTGAACGTAGGTAAATCCCTGGTGGAAGAGGATAAGCTGGAACTGGCGCGGACTCTGGAAGCCAAGGCCAAGGAGCGGGGTGTGGCGCTGCTGCTGCCTACGGATGTGGTGGTGGCGGATAATTTTGCTGCCGATGCCAACACTCAAACTGTGGAGATTGACCACATTCCCGATGGCTGGATGGGCTTAGACATTGGCCCAGACTCGGTGAAATTATTCCAAGATGCGCTGGCGGATTGCAAAACCGTCATTTGGAATGGGCCGATGGGTGTGTTTGAGTTTGACAAGTTTGCCGTGGGAACTGAAGCCATTGCCCGGACTCTGGCAGATTTAACCAGCCATGGAGCCTGCACAATCATCGGTGGCGGAGATTCTGTCGCAGCGGTGGAGAAGGTGGGTGTTGCCGATCGCATGAGTCACATTTCCACGGGTGGAGGAGCAAGTCTGGAGCTCCTGGAAGGCAAAGAGCTTCCTGGTATTGCGGCGCTGAACGAAGCTTAAAGGTTGTTTGAAAAGGCATGAGTTGCTGCCCGAACCGCCCCCCTGCCCCCCAATTCTGGGGGGTTCTGAGGTAAAAGTCCCCCAGAATATAGACCTTCTGGCATTCCACAAAGGGGGCTTAAAGCTTTTCAGGCACCCTAGAAAAGGGGGCGAGTGCAAAATCCTTGGCACCCTTAAAACATCTTTTTGGACAAGTAGTCTGTGGCGCAAATGAGCTTGCCTTGCAAAACTCAGGCAAGGGGCTTAAGCCCCTTGCTAAAGCATTTCTACGTTAAGAGGTGTCTCGGTTTAGAGGTATCTAGACTTGTGCCACTTTGTACTAGAGTTGGTTTCTGTCCTTGCTGTGGAGAAGAAATGAGGGAAAAGATTGTAGTCTTTTCTCAACCTGATGTAGAGATGGCGAGGTGGAGGGGTAGGTAGAGAGCCGATCGCTGGAGTAGATGTTGTAGAGTCTACTGATTTCCTACAATGTCTCCGATCGCCCACCTGATTTGTGCCAGTTTCTACATTAACTAGCCAAAGCGTCAGGTCTATCTTATTTCTGCAACCATGAAAAGCCAACTGATTCGGATTGAAAACCTCCAGCCCAGCGATCGGCATGACCTTTATACCTTGCTGCAAACTCACTTTGAGGGTGTGCAACCTGATGTGTTTAAGGCTGATCTAGACCAGAAAAATTGGGCCATCCTACTCAGAGATGCAGACACAAATACGCTCAAAGGATTTTCCACGCTGCTATTACATCACACTGAATTTGCAGGAGAACCCCTCAGTGTCATCTACTCCGGCGATACCATCACAGATCCCAGTGCCTGGTCAAGTGCTGCCCTGCCTCGCACTTGGCTTGCTGCTATAAAATATCTACAGCAACGGTATGTTGTCGGAAAGCTCTACTGGCTCCTGATCTGCTCTGGCTACCGTACCTATCGATTCCTACCTGTTTTTGCCCAAGAGTTTTGTCCTCGATATGATACTCCGATGGCGGACGATTGTTTAGCCCGCATGAACTTTCTGGCTAAGCGCTACTACCATAGCGCCTATGATGAAACGTCTGGTATCGTGCGTCTCAGTCATCCCCAAATCTTACGAGAAGGATTAAGGAGTATTCCTGTGGGACGACAATCCGATCGCCATATCCGGTTCTTTATGGACAAAAATCCAGGGCATCTGCAAGGAGATGAATTGGTCTGCTTCACGGAGATCTGTGAAGCAAACCTCACTCGCGCTGGTCAGAGGATATGGTGCGCCGAGCCATTTTTGCTTGTGGAATGAACATAACTGCCTAGCAACTACTGGGAATACCTGTGGTCAAGTCCTGGGAACCTTGTAATTGACCCTTTGTAACTACCTCATGAGTATAAGACAATACTCAGCAGTACTTCTCCAATAAAGTTAGAACTACAATGAACTGGATGTACAACCCCCATGTATAAGCTATGTATAAATCCATTGCATCTCTCATCGGACTCAACCTTTGTATCGCCTTTTCTCCAACTCCCCTGAGCTTCATTCAGCCTGCCCATGCTGGTGATGCATCACTAAGCTGTCAAGCTACTCTTCGATCAGTTCAGGCGAAGCTTAAACAGCAACCAAATCTAAACGTTATTTCCATCAATCAACGAGATTTATTTCAGAGTCATCCCAATTATCCCCAAGGTCGTCCCAAGGAGTATGTCATTGCTTTGGGTGGATCTCAAGCATCAAATTTCCTCAAGTCACGTCAGTTAATGACCACTCTTGCCACTCAGATTATCCGCAATTGTGAAACGGTAAGTTTAGTTACATTTGGAACAGCTAATAGCGGTGATGTGGTGAATTTAGGCTTGATGCCAAATGGCAGCATCCAGATATTTGAGTGTTTAGAGCCAGGACGGGACTCTCCCGATCGGAGAGTGTGGGGAAAGGTCTTTTGCGTATAGTTCCGAATCATCTTTCATGATCAAATGGGTCGTGTAGCCCTAACTCCATTAAAAATCTCGCAAAAAGTGGCTGAATTTTTTGGAATTTTTCAAGAGTTTAACAATAGATGAATGCAGGGTATTCCTCACGGTTCTTAACAGTTATCTCCACTGGTAGATAGGTTGACTAGATCATATCCAGTATCTTGGATTTGTTGATACAAACTACTTTTAGGAACTGGGAATTATGAATATCATTGCTTGGATTGTTTTAGGTTTAATTGCTGGTGCGATCGGCAAAGCTATTTACCCTGGTGATCAAGGCGGCGGCATTCTGTCTACGATCGTCTTGGGTGTTGTCGGTGCATTCTTAGGCGGCACATTGGGTACATTCCTGCAAACAGGAACCCTGAGCTTAACCGCCTCTAGCCTCAGCATTCCCGGTGTCTTCGTTGCCGTTTTGGGTGCTATCTTGGCTATCTTCCTCTGGGGTTTGTTGACCCGTCGCTCTGCGTAATTTGAGCCAGAGTTTAGAGACTGAGTGTTTGCTTAGCCTTGCGACTAACGCGAGGGATGCTGAACCAGTCAATATGAATTTAACTGTAACTCAAATAACGCTATATATAAAAAGGTCTGCCCCTAGGGGCAGACCTTTTTATAGTTTAGTGGTTAGTTAAACCTGGGAATGATACAACTCTAGTGTTCTGTCAAGAAAATTTTGAAGGGTCGAAGACCCTCAAAATTTAACTCCAACTAACCTCCCGGCTCTCAGCTACCCGTCAATTAATGATTGACAGACTACTAGTCGATCGAAATGGACTGAGGGCCGCTGCTTCTGCCATTATTGATCTCTACTCGACCTGTGCTGGCTGAAGAGGATGAACTTGAATGTTGATCTATCCAGCTTTTCACGGGATCTTCAGCTAAACTAAGCCGAAAGAATCCAGAGAAAAAACCGCCTAAAAATGCAGCAGGCTGCTGCACGAATTCACTAAACACAGGGGCAAGCTCATCTACAAACATGGGGTAGCTCCGTTGTATATATAAGGAGATTTCTGGGAAAAACTGACCGCTGCATGGGCGAAGCATTCAACAAGTGAGAGGCGATGTGTAACTTAAAGTCTGCCCTCATCCCCCAGCTCCTTCTCCCACTGGGAGAAGGGGAGCCGATCTAAATCTTAGCCCCTCTCCCCTTCTGGGAGCTTGTCATTACCAACATCTCTTAAAAAGCTTGGAGAGTGTCTGATAAATGCCCTAGACCTTGCACTCGCCCCCTAAATCCCCCAATTCTGGGGGACTTCGATCTCAGAACCCCCCAGAATTGGGGGGCAGGGGGGCGGTTCGGGCGACAATTTGGGCCTTCTGAGAGGTTTAAAATTCACATTTTTGAAAAATCGAAGATTTTTCAAAAATGTTGGTAATGACAAGTTCTGGGAGAGGGGTTGGGGTGAGGGCGGTTCGGGAAAGTTGTACATCGCCTAATGAGCCTTTGAACTAATCAAAAGACTGTTGCCCGAATGCTAAGTGCAAAGCACACGCTACGCGAACGCCCCTACGTTTGACGGTATGACGTTTCCTGGAAATCTTCTAAGTCCTTTCCAAAATCATAACGTGGTCTTCTGTCTACTTCTGCTGCTCTGGCAACATACATTTGTCGCTATCGCATCCAGCAGGGCCTTCCACCGTTTGTTTGCCAGAATCGTACTGCTGGAGAGCTGTGTGGAAGTTGTCTGAGCGTTTGCGGCTACGAACGTCCTGTTGTAAGCGATCGTATGTCGCTTTGTCAATCTTCTCGAAGGGGAGACGAGGAAAGGGAGCGTCGAAGCGGGCGAGGAGCGCAGCACTGATGTAGCCATTGTGATTGGCGATCGTCTGATAGATTTGCTCTGCCAGAGGCTCAATTTCATCTTCCCGCAGTTCGATCGTGGCACTGGTGTTGTGGGTGGTGTAGTAGTTTTGCACTTGGAGATAAAAGTCTAGCTGAGCCAAGGCAGAAAACTGTTCGATCGCCACTTGGTCAGCCCCTGGCAGATTTGCCCAAGGAACCTCCACCGGAATTTCGACCAACCATTCGGTGCAGCGGGGATCGAAGGGGTCATTGAGCAAGTTGCCCGTTTCGTCCTTATCCGACTGGGAGGGCACGATCGAGTAGCCAAAGTCCAGGCAGGCTAGGGCAACGGGATCATTTTTCCGAAAGGTGATGCGCCGAATATAGCGTTGGGCTTTGGGAGGGTGCCAGCCGGGGCTAGCGCTGGTAAGCAATGATTTTGTGCCGGCTGGTTGCACGGTAGTGCAGCGGTTCGGTTGCTTGAGACTGTGCCGATCGCAATACTCCCCAATAACGCGATGCACGATCGCCTTCCATCGGGTTAAACACTCCTGCTCCCGTTGCTTAAATTCCAGCCCAGTCATGGTGTCTGGTCGTCCAGCTTCCCACCAATGGAGCCATTCCACTCCAAAGGCATTCACGAAGAAATCAAACAAGCCCGTGAAGGAAACGCCGACGATCGGGTCGAGTTCTCGACTGTACTGATAGCGGGGTTCCAGGAATTTGTGGTGGAGCAGAGCCGCCACCGATAGCGCCCCAGCGGTAAATGCTTCTTCCTGTTCTCGCAAATTATCGGGATCAAGTTGGTTGAGGTGAACCTCAGAAAGGTTGCAGTGGAAATCGCTGCCAATAATTTCGCCACAGGGATTTAAGCCATACCGTCCCAGTCGATGGGCAACTTCAGTCGCAGCCATCTGGGGATCGCGCTCTTGCAGCCATTGGGAGGCATGTCCAGCTTGGTAGGCGGCTAAAAAGTCCTGCTTCAATTCAGGGGTGGTCAGCAGGTCACTGTTGGCGCGGGCAATGGCTTCTGGAGCGTATTGAATGGCTCCTTCTCCAGAATAAAACTGCTTGCGAACGGCATCTACGCATTGCTGGTGGGTGGGTTGGTGATGAAAGACGATCGTGTGATTTGCCATGCGGAGGGCATCGCGATCGGGATCAATGCGCCAGTTGCCCGCGCCATCTTGCTGCCAGAGGTTATCTTTGGCGGCGGCAAAGGCGGTGTCTGCACTGTCTCCCTGACGAATCCCGGCTGAGCGACGAATATTGCCAGCTACGATCGTCACAGCCGCTTCATCGATCAGCAAGCAGCATTCTACAGAAGTCAATTGCCGTCCCACGGCTTGATTGAGAATGGCAGCACAACGGGCATACAGTCCAGGGAGCTTGACAGGATTCGCTACGCCACCAAAGCCTTTGAGGGTTTCCCCAGCCGATCGCACATCGCTGAGGTCAATGCTAACCTGCACGTCTCCAGTAAATCGGGGGTCAGTGGAAAGTTCTAGCAACGATTGGTAGGACTTGACCCACCCCTGCCGACTATCGCCCACATGCAGGGTGACCTGATTGCCCTTAATCACCACCTCTGTTTCTTCTCGGCGCTGGCTGGAGGCGGTGGTGCCGATCGCTCCTTGCAAGGTGACGTGCAACCGATTCCGGGGGGTCGGAAGTTGGTGAATGTATTTGGGTTCCAAGATGGCTCCGGTGCCGCATCCCATCATGGCCAAATCCATCATTAAGCCAAAGGCCCGCCAATCGATCGCGTTTGTACTGGTGCAGTTATAAGCACCAGAGAAATTTTCTGGGCGCTCAATCCATTCGGTGCCTCCCACCCAGAGCCAGCGTCCTGAAGGCAAGCTCTTGAGACCTTGCTGCATCCGTTTAATTAAGGCGGCTTCTGTAGCGGTCAGTTTGCCCAGCTTGATAATGGCTTCCGTGGTGCGGGCACAAACCTGCTCCCATGTCTCCCGCTGTCCTCCATCCCGACGGCTGTAGGTTCTAAAAAACACGGGATAGGCAGTGGGGGCAGTCTCAGGGAATTGGTTAATTTTTTGTAGTCGATCGAGTTCTCGAACCATAGGTATCTCGCTACTCACTGTGTAGATATAGTGGCTAAGGCCACTTAGAGACACCATACTACCCCAGGACTAGAAATGCGAGAACTAATTTATCTTTTCACTCTAAGCAGGAGATAATAAGTTTCGCGGGAGTGGGGCGCTCCGATCGCAACATGGTTTCGGCTGCTCGGAGTGGTCTGCCCGAAAAGATATTTGTAAGAATTCAGAGTGAAGTTGCTCTATGGTGAGTAATGCTTTGAGTTTAGAGAAGCATTTCTTGAGGGATGAAGTGAAAATTCAGTAGAATTGAGGCATGAAGTTTGAGTGGGATCAGCAAAAAAATGAAGCAAATATTGCTAAGCATGATGTTGATTTTGCAGATGCATTCAAAGTATTTAGACTCCCTCTCCGTATTTCCCTAGATGAGCGGCAAGACTATGGAGAGGATCGCTGGATTGGGATTGGGATGCTTGATGGACGTGTTGTGGTTGCAGTTTTTACAGAACCAGATGAGCAAATAATCCGTATTATTTCACTTCACAAAGCTTTGCCCTATGAACGAAAATGCTATGAACAGTACCTCAAGGACGAATTGGCAGAAAGTTGACTCGCTTACAGAGGAAGAAATCGACACATCTGATATTCCTCCATTAACTGAGGAGTTTTTCAGGAATTCGCGATGGTGGAAACCTGTTGAACCCCTAAATGTGCTAGTTCAGATAGATCCAGCTACATTAGCTTGGTTTCAGGCTCAGGGCGAGAACTACGAAGAAAAAATGGCCATAGCACTACAAATTTATGCAGAATCTTGCAAAGTATAGTCAGGAGATTTCCGACAAAGATGTTACCCCTGTAGGGGCGAAGCATCCGGCAGACAAGCCTTGGAATCGACCAAAAGGTCATTGCCCGGATGCTTCGCCCTTCCGGTGCCTGGTATAAACTTTTCTAGAAATCTCCCTAAACAAAGATTATGAGTCAAGTCCCTCGTGAAGAGCCGTACAACTCAGACGATGAGCTTCTAGATGAATATCATTTTGATTACAAGAAGGTGAAGCCTAATCGATTTGCTATTCATGACGAAAAACAACGGTTAAGTATTGTGGTTTTAGATGAAGATGTGGCTCAAGTTTTTACAACGCCAGAGTCGGTGAATAAGGTATTAAGGGCATTAATTGAGACAATGCCCCAACCTACAAAAGACCCGTTCCTACCCAATTAGTAAAACTGGCTACTATGGCTCAGAATATCGATCGCCCTTCACAGAATAACGATCGAACCATTGTTGATAACCAAGCTGAAACTCTGGATCTTCTAGAACAACTTCAACTCGCACGACTCGACACCGATGGTCATTGTGGCTGGCGATCGCCTCTAGAATCTGACTCGCAAGCCTAGGAGAGTTGAATTCCCCTTTGACAGTTGATGTAGGATCGGGGCTAGAGATTTTTGGAAGTTCTATCCCTGATGCATCCTGTTCCTGAATTAAATCAATGACAGCAAGTTGCTTGTACGTAGGCTCTACTTGTTCCACAATCAACTTTTCATGGCGAACCGGAACTCGAACATAGCGGGTTTCCACTTCCTTCCGTACAATGACTTCCCCTACTTTTCGCTTGTGGCGATCGACTACCAAGCGTTCCTGTAATAATTGCACCACCGTTTCTAAGTTGTCTTCAGCAGGCAAAGCAGTATCTAGGTGACTAGCTCTATCAAGCTCTAAAGGTAGGGGTGCAGGAGAGAATGCTATAGGTGGAATTGGAACACCAAGTTGGTTAATTGAGCGTCCTTCAGAAGAGTTTTGAGCAGCATTCATAAGGGAGCATCTCACTTTTGCAACCCTCACCTTAAATCCCTCTCCCAGGTGGGGAGAGGGACTTAGATCTTGCTCCCCTTCTCCCCTCTTGGGAGAAGGGGCTGGGGGATGAGGGGGTTTTGGCGTATCCTCTACAAAACTGAGATGCTCCCCATTCATAATAGGTCGAGTATAAGTATTAGCTGAAATTGTTTCGAGGGAATGGTTTGACGAACTAGGGACAGCGATCGGAGCCTGCCATAACCTTTGGATTTCTTCTTGAGTCACGTTTAAGATCAGCGATCGGTGCTTGGCATCTGCTTTCGCAATCAATCGGCTGCGGAGCAAGAAGAAATCTGGGCTTTGAGAAAACCCATTTGTCAAGACCCAGATATTGATCCGATGCTCAGGTGTTAATCTCAGATCTTCTACAACACCAACTTTCTGACCATGAACATCAACTACTGTGAACCCTTGTAGCTTCTGTTTCAATTGATTTAGAAGTGCGTGCGTACTCATGACTTCCGTATGTAATAAAACTACAGATAGGATGATAAATCCTATCTGTAGTTCCTCTCAATCTATGGTGCCTCTAACAAGAAGCGTGGAACATTGCCTACCGATCGGACTTGGTCGTCTGTCTGTTAGCTGGAACGTTATTGCTAATCACAGGATTGCCTTCGGTATCGACATCAAGCTCTTGCCGACGGATCACATCCTCAGCATTCACTGTTTCCTGTTCAGTCACCTTCTTGACTTTGACTTCCTCACGCACAAAGGCTTCTTTGCGGATGTCTGGAGTTTCCTCATAAACTTCCACACGAGCTACCTCACCTTCGTGGAAGTCAACATCACCAGGAGTCACCGTTCTAGCAGCACCAGTTACAGCAGTCCGCTCAATGACAACACGCTCTTTTTCAAGCGGTACAGCAACACGGGCAGTATCAGTTTCAACATGCTTGCCAATGGTAACGGTTCCTGTCTTCTGCCGGGTTTTGTTGGCAATCAACCGCTCTTCATACAATCTCAGAGATTGGTGGTCGCGATCGTTGAGATTGTAGAGAGAAGCATCGCGATCGTAAGCAGTAGCAGACATAGCAGAGGCAGCCATCGGATCAACAGGAGCTTGGTTCATTAAACCAGATGCTTCAACAGGTGCAGAGGCATCCATAGTAGAACCACTCATTGGGGCGGCACTATCAACCTCTGATGTCCGATATACACCACGAACCCGCTCTTCGTAGTCGTAATCGACCTTGAGATTATCGCTGAACTCAGGCAAGTCTTGAACCTGTTCCTTGCTGAACCGAGCAAAGACTCGACCCTGGTTATAGTCAATCATGGACTGGCCAACTGGCAACAGCACTTTCTTCCCAAACACCCAGAATCCGGTATCGACAATCAAATAACGGAAACGTCCTTCATCATCCACCAAGACATCGTGAACACTACCAACTTTCTCATTGTTGGTATCGGTGTAAACATCTAAGCCTTTAATATCATCGCCACCAAAGGTGTCCCGATAGCTAGGATCAAAATCGTGAAGCTTATAAAGAGGCATATTAAGAATCCCCAATTAGTTAAAGTACCCACTTTTCAGCTTATAAATTTGCCTTAGGGTCTTCCTCTCCCAATTGAGTGACTTCCTGGCAGGGTAGAAGATTCTTAGGGAGTAGATGGATACAGAAGATAAGGAGACAAGGAGACAAGGAGATTTCTGGGGAAAACGTTACTGCTGTAGGGGCGAAGCATCCGGCAGATCAGCCCTTGAATCGACCAGAAGGTCGTTGCCCGGATGCTAAGTGCAAAGTATACGCTACGCGAACGCCCTTCCAGTGCCTGGTATAAACTTTTCTGGCAATCTCCTTAACTCTCATTTCTAAGGAGCTACCCGTAGTCTATCACCTCACGGAATGGCTTTTGTAATATCAGGGTATTTACGACTACAGCCTGTTTAGGCATTGAGGGATACAGTGTGAGTATTTATTTCAGTGGTTTCGGCTACCTGACTGTATCCCTTATTCCACCAATAGGCTGTAATGGTTTTCCATAAGGCGATGTTTACTCGCGACAGATGAGCAACACACTCTTGTGTAGCTGGTTTTTGTTGGCGACGATCGCTGCTTGTTGGGCTTCTTCTGCTAATGATGAAACTAGCGTAATATCTCACTCATAGCAAGATTCATTCGACGAAACATGTATTCATACCATTTATCGTCTCCCTATTAACGTTAGTTGTATTGATTGCGACCTGCCATCACTCCACCATCGACATCCCAAATCGCTCCAGTCACCCAAGATGCTTTTTCAGAGAGTAAAAAGACGATCGCTTCAGCGACATCTGCTGTAGTCCCGATGCGACCGAGCGGATGAAACGAGTTAAAGCCTTGTAGGGCTTCATGCACTTGGTCTTTGGGAATAAACCCTTCATAGATGGGCGTTTCTACGATAGCAGGAGACACGGCATTGACGCGGATGCCTTTGTCTGCAAGTTCCATCGCCAAATGTTGAGTCAGCGAGTGGAGTCCGGCTTTTGCCATGGAGTAAGCCGAAGAAGGCGTTGCTTGAACCGCCTGCTTTGCCCACATAGAGCCAACATTCACGATCGCCCCTTTCTGACCTCGATTTACCATGGTTTTGACGATCGCTTGGGTGATGAAGAAAGTGGCTTTGTTGAGGTCTAAATAGAGGTCATAGTCCGATTCGCTGTGTTCCAGGAAAGACTTGGGCAAGAAGATGCCCGCCGAATTGACTAACAAAGTGGCATCAGCATGATCGCGGTTCAGCCGTTCAATCAAAGCTGCTCGCTCATCAGGGTTGCTAATATTCGCCCGCTGACCTTTCACAACACCGTACTGGCTCAGTTCTGCAACTGCTGTCTGCAACTTTTCTGCCCGGCTCCCAATCAGCACAGCCGAACCCCCTCTTTCTAGGACGAGTTGAGCTACTGCCTTACCAATGCCACTGGTGCCGCCGATCGCGATTAGCGTTTGACCTGTAAATTCTTGAGCCATGATGAATTTCTCCTGAAATGAGGGACGAAGTGAATTGAGTGAAACTATCTACTAGTAGATAGACGATGGGGTAAAAAAAACTACGCCTTTGACAGTCTGCTGGCAAGAAAGGGATAGACGATTTGCTCGAATGCTGCTGGACTGTCCTCAACTCCACGAGCCAACAGTTGTGCCCCTTGCAACAGGGCAATCAAGCCTTTCGCTTCCACTTCAGGCGATGGATAACATGGCCAAACCTTCGCTTCACAACCGCGCTGAAGGAGCGCCGCTAGCCAAGCTTCAGTTTGCTGGAAAAATGCTTGAACTTCATCTTGCACAGCTTGGGGCAAAACCGCAAAGTCGGCTGTTAACATCGCACAGAGGCAAATCTGACCTTGCCTTAACCCATCGCGATAGAGATTGGCAAATTGCATCAACTGCTGCTGAGGACTGGCAACGGATTGAACGATGCGATCGCAACTGCGACTAAAGGCTTCTCGATAGTACTGAACGAGTTTCAATACCAATTCATCTTTTGAGGGAAAGTGGTAGTGAATGCTGGCCTTACGAATTCCAATTCGCTCCGAAATGTCAGCGTAGCTGAAGGCGCTATACCCTCGACTGCGTACCATGTCTTGGGCAACGTCTAGAATTTGTTGAGATGTGCTTTTTTCCATGGATTTATTGTCTACCATCTAGTAGGTAGATGTCAAGCACCTACTTTGGCTCAAAGGTTGCGAAGCCACCACAGAGTGCAAGTGAATTCGGGGCTTGAGTAGCATTGGAACCAAAAACCGAGTTAAGGTTTTGAATTACTCAAAACCCTCTTCAGAAGCGGGTTCACGCAAAGAACGAAGTTCTCCACGCTGAACTGAATCAGACAAGGCAAACGAATACCGCCCTAGCATATTGATGTGCTTGTACCCCAACGGCGAGAGTCGAGCCAGATCCTCTAGTTTTAGCTCTGTGTCAGTCGTCTGTAGCTTAGAGACAGCAGCATCCATATAGTAGGTATTCCATAGCACGATGACATTCACCACCAACCCAAGTGCCCCCAGTTGGTCTTCCTACCCCTCTCGATATTTTTGGCGAATCTCGCCACGTTGTCCATGCAATACAACCCTCGAAAGACTATGACGACCCTCCCCGCGATTGAGTTGAGTTAAAATTCGGCGACGATAAGTCTCATCATCAATATAGGGCAGTAAGTACAAAGTCTTCACAATCCGCCCCAACTCACTCATCGCCTTCGAGTTTATCGAAGGCGTATTCCCTTTTTGAAGTGAGCGCATTAAATCGACAGCACTGACGGTACCCAACTTCAGCGAACCTGCAACCCGCAATAGATCGTCCCAGTGGGTGGCAATCAAAGCCGTATTAGAGATAAATATCGATGCTCATAAATTTCAAGTTGTTGGGAAAGGTAATAAAACTAGAATGGTGTTTTTACAGTGAGGATGCGGCGACCAGTCTGAATAACTATCTCAAATATTATAGACATCCAAACCATTCAGATCTGTTCACTGCCGAACAACCATTTTCTCATTTATATTCTCGACTTTCTTATCGAGGAGCTTATCAATCTTGGACTGACCTTAAAAACTCAGAGATTCAATTGCAGGGAATTCGTTTTCACGATCTGCGACACATTTTTGCGACAGAACGAGTGGGCTTGATGGGGATTGAAGAACTTAGGGCGTTAATGGGGCATGAGAATATTCAGACGACATTAAAATATTCAAAAGTTACTTCACAACGTGCTGAGCAAGCAGCACAGTTAGCATTTGAAAAACTATCTACTTACAGGGAATAACCTAGCTATAAATATCTATTTTTGAATCGTGAGCAATACTTTTGAGTGCTGTTAGAAATAAACTTGTAGAGAATATAAAGTACTATTTGTCAGCAAACTATGGCATGGCTGAGTCCTTTTTTAGTCAAACCAGCTCTAGGGAAGGATTTTGAGTAATTCAAAATCCTTAACTCGGTTTTTGGTTCCAATGCTACTCAAGCCCCTAATTAAGCTCTGATTAAACAGTAGACATCCATCTTTACGAATGGATGATTTTAACAAAGACAATCGTTATCACAGCAGGAAAGATCATCAAGAAATAGTCCTTCTTGACGATAGATATCAAGTGGAACAGGATCAATGCCGAGGCGATGGGCGATCGCATTTGCTACCACCGCGAAGCGTTGACGAAACTTGTAGATGAAGCAAAAGATCACATTGCCATGACGCACCGAAGGACCCACGACAAACAGTCCAGGGGTCGAGGTGGATTCATCTTCGTCAGTTAATCCGATATGTCCTTCAGACCAATTAAACAGCGGGGCAATTTGTTTCAAGCTGCCCTCAAACCCATTGCAGAGGATGGGTTGGGTGGATGTAACCCACTTGTTGTATTCGCTGTAAACAGCGTAACCGCCCGGAACGACTTGCACATCTTCGATCGCTACATTCCCAATCAATTCCAATCGCCCGGTGGAATAACACAATTCGATTCGTTGCAGCATGTAGGGAGACAGAGAAATACTGGGATCAGGATCTGGGTTTGCCCAGGTTCCAGCCCGGTCTAGCACTTTGACTTCCTTTCCCAGCGCCACTAGATTCGCTGCTGCATCCATGCCGCTTTCATACCCACCAATGACAACAAACTCATCACCTTGTAAATCAGCCCAGGATTTTACCTGAGAATTATGCAGACATAGATCTACACCCGGAAAAGGAGTCAGGTTAGGATACTGAAATTTTCCGGCTACCCAGATCAAAAACCGGGTTTTGAGAATGCCATCAGGGACGTGAACCAGGAATCCTTGATGCTGGAGTAAGGGTTCAACTTTCTGGACTGCAACGCCTGTATGGACGGGCAGTTTGAAGTAGTCGGCAACGGTTTCCAAATACTGGGCATATTGCTTACCGCTCAGGTGTTCTCGCCGGAAGCTGATCGCGGGCGATGTTTTGCGGGCGATCGCATTCAAGTCGAGATGTCCAAAACTGTGACTGGGAAACGACGGGGTAATGAAGTGCATCTCCTGAGGCCAGCGCCGGAAGGACTCGCCAATCTGATGCCGCTCCAGAATAGCGAAATCCTCCAGCCCTAAGTCTTTCAGCACAACCCCAACCCCAATGCCTGCTGCACCTGCACCGACGACAATAACATCAAACGCTTCCGGCTTTTTCATGAGGAGCAGTAAGTAAATTTAATTGATAATGATAATCATTCTATATTTTTTCCCTTAACTTTAACAGGACGACCAAACAAACAATTCGCCTCGCTGCCCTCCGGCTGCTAAGTGTTGTCCATTAGGATGCCATGCTAGACAAGAAAATCCCTTCTCTGCTCCTTCAAGTATCTGCACCACCTCCAGTGCTGCTTGCCAGAGGATGATCCAGCCATCATCTGAAAGAGAGGCAAGCAACCCAGTCTTGGATTGAAATGCCACATCCAGCACAGTGCCACTGTGGAGATCCAACACCCAGTTGTCCCAGTCCTCCGGGGAGCGCATCCACATCGTTACCAGTTCACGAGTGGCGGCTGCCAGAATCGGCGGTAAGTCAGCAGAGGGCGGAAGATCTGCCCACGCTAACTGTCGGATTTTTCCGGGGAAGCCGCGCATCAATGTTGGCAAATCATTCCCATCAGTCGGTTCACACTGGAGGTGTTGCGCCTTCGACCAGTCCAGCACACCAATGCTATGGTCATGAACAGCGCAGGCGAGATAGGAACCATCTGGTGACCAGGCGATCGTACTAGCGGGCGAGGTCACTTCCCACTGATACAGCCGCTTGTCCCAGTTTTGGGCATTCCAGATGTGAATATTGCTTTTGATGGCGATTGCCAAATGCTTGCCATCCGGCGACCAGCGAATATCCTGGGGAGTTGCAATACCCTCCAGACTTGTCACTGTTTCAGCTTGATCCGCATCCCAAATCTGCACCGTCTTTCCCTGATTACAGCAGATTGCTATCAACCGTGCCATAGGTGGAAATGTTGAAAGCTATAGCCAGAGCCAGTTATGTCATTTACTTTTGTAGCGGATCTAATCGAAAACCGCTGTAAATGCCAGATAATTGCCAGCGGGATTCCAGTTCAGGCGATCGACCCAGGAGCCACATTCCAACGTGTCAGACATTTTGGGACTATCACCATCCATCTGCCACAGTGTAATCGTGCCATCTTGACCACCCGTTGCCAGCCATTTGCCGTCAAATGAAAAGGCTAAAGCATCAATGGATTGACCCGTGGGCTGACACAGAGCCATACTCACAAAATTTTTCAGTAAGCGCACTTCTCCCGCACCAGAGGCAACCGCTAAGGTATTGCCGATCGGCAACCAAGCGATCGCCGTCACATAATCTGATAGGGATTCTTTAGCGCTCAACTCCAGAATGGTATTTAAGGGCATGATTGTATCTTTTAAAGGTGCTGCCAACGAGTCTGTCTATCCGGCTGGTCAGTGAAGATAATGCCTGCGGCTTGTAGTTCATTGCGAATACGATCGCCCAATGGGTTACCAGGGGTCACTGAGAAGCCTACGCTGTAATGTACTCAGTCAGCGTAGGAGTATGTCACTATTTAGGTCAAGTTGAAATTCTGCCCAACGTCGCCGCACTTGGTTGTAACAGTCGCTAGGGGAAATCTTCAAATGTTGCAGCAGGTTGATATCGACGTTGCCGTTACCGATAACTAGAACCACGATCGCCTGAGTCGGTTCATAGGTGGCGATCGCTTTTAACAGTGCGGTTACTGCCCCTTTTTCCAGTTCAAACGCTTCTAGATAGTTTGCTACCTGTGCCTGAGGGATGAATGTCCGATCGAGGATCACTGTATCGACACTCCAATCGATAGAGGAAGAGATGGTATCCATCACCTCACAAGCTACCATTCCCCGTCCCTGGTTTAAGTGACCCATCCAAGCGGTATAGCCGAGGATCAAAATATGCTGGTGAATAAACAGGTTCTGCCAGTAGCCAAAGTCCCCTTGCCAGAGGTCAGTTCGCATTCGCATTGGCTTTCTCCCGCACTGTGGTTGTGCCGTCCCCCTGGTTTCGGATCGCACGAAACATCCCGAAGCGGCAAAGCCCGGTGCCAAATGCCAGTCGCATCAACAAGATCGTGGGCACTTCTCGCGAGGACTTGATAAAACCAGAAACTCCGTACTTCATCCATCCCTGTGGGCGAACGATACCCTGCCAAATCGTATCTAGCCAGGATGGTAGAGTTTGTTCTGTCCAGTCGGTAGTCACGACATCTCCTTCAACGAATCCCGTTTCTGCTAAAAGTTCGGCAAAGCCTTCAACACTGGCAAAGGCAGGATGAGACCACTGATCTAGCAGTTGCTGCATGACAGGTCTTTCCCAAAAATTGAGCGGCTTTTGGCGATTCCCATTCTGGGACGTTGCCCGAACATCCCGCTGATTCCAATCGGCAACCACCAGCACACCGCCGGGTTTCAGCACCCGCAGCAACTCTCTAGCAAAAACCGCTTTGTCGGGCATATGGGGACCTGCTTCGATCGACCAGACGACATCGAAACTGGCATCTTGGAATGACAGTGCCATTGCATCATCAACTTGAAACTGCACATTCAGGTCTTTTGGTGTGAGTTGCTGGGCGCGTTTGACCTGTTGAGGACTGATGGTAACTCCAGTGACATCAAACTTATAGTCCTGTGCCAGAATGCGGCTGCTACCACCAATCCCACAGCCCACATCTAAGACGGTAGAGCCAGGAGGAAGCTTGTCTAAACCACCCCAACGCACCATTTCATGGATAAAGTCTTCCTTTGCTTTGAGAAAATCTTTGCGCTGTGGTGGAGAGCCATAGTGCCCTAGATGAATGTGTTCGCCCCAATAAAACTCCAAAATGCCGTCTTCTGTCCATTGATCATAGGAACTGGCAACAGAATTAGACGATTGATAGCGGCGAGCAGTCAGAAGATAGAGTACAAGCCCTACTAAAAGGAGTGTAAGCAGAATACCAAACACAGAAAAAATTAAGTTCATCAGAATTAAGCCTCAACCTCTAGAGCAGTAGATTGGGTTGTTTGACGAAAGGATGCGATCGAGACAAGGCGGTTAGCGGCAGAATCCCACAAGATGAACTTGGAGCAGCCAGGCATATCGCTGATCCGAAGCGTTTTCGCTTTCGAGAGGAGGTGAATATTTTTATGATGACAAGCCTTGAGATTGTAATTAGGGATTCTTTCGGAAAGATGATGAATATTGTGGTAACTGATGTCTGCTGAAAACCACTGAAGGATTGTTGGCAACTCCAGATAACTGCTGCCCTCAATTGCCCCACGCAAATAATCCCAGCCTTCTGTTTTGTGAGCATAAACGCCATCAAAAATGTGCTGCACAAAGAAGACCCAGATAAAGATTGCCGCAGAACACGTCAGCGTGATTGAATAAATGCTGAAAAAGAATCCAAAGCCAAGTAGATAGCCGAGAAAGAGACAGCCGCCGATTACGCAAAGATTGTTGAAGAGTAGATCCCAAAACTCAGCCGCCGTATGCCAGTTTCTAGATTTGTGGGAAGAGATGATTTTCGGTAAACCGATACCAGGATTTGTCCGCAAGCAAGTCAACAGATGACTCATAAAATCATAAATACCTGCTATAAGGGCAAGTCTTGGCTTGATAGCGAGGTAGAAAAAGCCTCCCGGAAGAGCCATCAAGGGATGTCGCAGTAACTCATAAACCCTTTGGTTAAATGGACTCAGTTTAGAAAACTCTTCAGTAGAGAGAAAGTCTGCAACACTACGATACTGCTCCCAATTGCCGTTAGTTTTGTGATGGTAGGCATGGTCTCTTGACCAAGAATACTGAGGGATCGCGTTGATCAAACCCAACATAAAACCGATGACCCGATTAACCCGTTTTGAACGAAAGAGTGAATAATGTCCGCAATCATGCATCAAAGAAAAACAGCGGACTGAAAAAAGAACGATCAGAACGATGATAGGTGGCATCAACCATAGGGAAATAGAAGCTGCTTTTACAGCCAAAATCCATAAAAGGACATAAGGAATGACTGTATTGAGGATTTGATAAGTTGCCCATAAGTCGTTGCTCTTCATGTAAGGAGTAAGGACAAAATCTGACTTTTCGCTCGTGGCTTGCATTCAGTAAAAACTCCTTTGTGAACAATGTTGAAATAACAGTTGAATCAATCTCTCAAGTCCTCACGGACGAGAGACTTCCGCTCATGCAGCATTGCAAGTCAAACGATTCAGATTAGATTGCTACAGGGTTAATTAGCAATTGATGCTGTACTGGCTTTCTTCACCTAAATCAGTAGTCATTGCTAGATCAGCGGAGAGTCCGCCGCAGAAGGCGCTGATGGTTCAGTATCAAGAGGGTGCAGAGGGCATAGAGGGCGATCGCCCAAACATCCGCAGGAACACATCAGCCGTGAGACCGTACATTTCCCCCCATTGATTGACCAACCGAGTACCGCCTTAGGATACTGTAAAACCCAACAGCAAGGCGATTCCCAACCATACACTCTGACCCAGCCAACTGCGGTGACTAAACTGCGGTTATATTGAGGCAATCAAGGCAACTGCAACAGTTCCCATGCTCATCGATACACCCTACAAAAGCGCGATCACGCTTAATGGGTAGTGGCGAATCATTAAGCCGTAAAACTGATTAGTAAACCAGCCTAATCCAGTAGAAATAATAACTTGTCTGCGTCTAAGAGTGATTCCCGCCAGCGTTGCAAAGCTAACCAAGGGTGCATAGGGATAAATGAGGCTACTGGCACTACCAAGGGCGATCAAGTCATATTTCCACAGCCTGCTTACGGCTGAAGCTTGATACCCTGCTTCCCAAGCGAACCCAAAAAAAGCTTTCAGTCATTATCTGTACCTCGCAGATAAAAGTGAGTATGAACAACGATCGGCGGGCATTCTGACTCCGAAAGCCAACAGCTTTCATTACAGTTGCGGGACAGCGCCGGATTTACACCGAACTTTCCCCCTTACGTTTGATGGTGGCTTGCCACCAAAACCGACACTAGTTCACAATAGCATGGCTGAAGGAAAGCTGAACGCTATTGAAGAAACAACTTCTGGCTCCCGTGTGACAGGCAACATGACCGACTTGCTCAATCTTTAACAGAAGCGTATCCGCATCACAGTCGTAGTAAAACGCCTTAACTTTTTGAATGTGCCCAGACGTTGCACCTTTGTGCCAAAGTTCAGTGCGCGATCGGCTCCAGTAGTGGGCCTCACCTGTCTCTAATGTTCGCTGGATCGATTCGCGGTTCATCCAGTCCATCATCAGCACAGCATTGTCTTGATGGTCTTGAGCGATCGCTGGAATCAATCTCATCTTATTAAATCTCAATTGTTCGATCCAAAGTAGATTCTGGTTCATCGTCATGACCGGGTGAGACAATTATTCAGACTTTGAATGAGAAAGAGTGAATCTAATTTGCGCCCAATCAATACCATCTGATTTTTGGGAGCAGTCATCCACTCGCGATCGTCGATCGTGAACCGCTTACCACTGAGTTGAAACAAATGGCGTTTAGGACTTTCGACAAACCAGAGAACGCCTTTTGTCCGAAACACAGTATCGGGAAGCCGATGATCGAGGAACTGTTGAAATTTTTTGATGGCTAGGGGGCGATCGCTCTGGAATGAGACCGACATAAACCCATCATTATTAAGATGTTTGGCATTGGGTGCGGGTGCTGTTAGCGTTTCCACAGCAGAACCTAATTCAGCAAGATTGACATCCAGAATTAACGAGAGTGGCACCCTACCATATTCAGAGCGCAAAATTCTGGCGTGTTCTTTAATCGAGCGGATATTATTTTCTAATGCGGCTACTTCCACATCAGGAACCAAATCTGTTTTATGGAATAGGATAATATCGCTATAGGTAATCTGGCTCATGGCAGCACTACTAAAATAATATACTGGAGTAAACGTCTCAACATCAACCACGGTCAAAATCGCATCTAAATGAGTTAAATTTCGCAACTCTGTGCCTAAGAACGTCAAGGCAATAGGTAACGGATCTGCAACCTTTGTTGTTTCAACGATCAGATAATCAATTCGGTCTTGACGCTCTAGCACTCGATAAATGGCATCTGCTAAATTATCGTTGATCGTGCAGCAGATGCAGCCATTGGTCAGTTCAATCATGTCCTCTTCAACGGCAATCAAGAACTGACTGTCAATGTTAATATCGCCAAACTCATTGACTAAAACAGCTACTTTGTAGTTCTCAAAGTTTTGCAGAATGTGGTTCAACAGCGTGGTTTTACCGCTGCCTAAAAAGCCCGTAATGATCGTTACAGGAAGTTTGTTCTGAGTTTCTGGTAGGTTTGTCATAAGGTAACTACTCAGGCTGCTAACTCAATGTCGAGCCGCCCTCATCCCCCAGCCCCTTCTCCCTAGGGAGAAGGGGAGCCGGATTGAAGTCCCTCTCCCTAGGGAGAGGGATTTAGGGTGAGGGTAGGCTGAGTAGTTACGTCATAAGCATGTATTGAAGGGGATAAGGTGAAGGCGTAATGGGGTAGGGGAGTGATGGATAAAGAGGTGAAGTTTTTCTACCCCTTCACCTTTTCATACCTTCACCCCATCACCCCATCCCTCCTCTACTTCCTAATTAGTGAAACGCTGGGGTATGGCGAATCAGGCTCATAAACTCCTGACGAGTGCGGGCATCATCGGCAAACACCCCTTTCATAGAACTCGTCACCGTCCAGGAACCGGGTTTCTGGACACCGCGCATCACCATGCACATGTGAGTGGCTTCCATCACTACTGCCACACCTTGAGGTTTGAGCAGACCTTGCAGGGCTTCAGCAATTTGATGGGTCAACCGTTCCTGCACCTGCAAGCGACGGGCATACATTTCACAAATCCGGGCGATTTTGGATAAGCCAATCACCTTACCGTTAGGAATATAGGCAACATGGGCGCGTCCAATGATGGGCAGAATGTGATGCTCGCAGGAGCTAAACAGATCAATGTCGCGCACTAGCACCATTTCGCTGGCATCTTCGTGAAACATTGCTCCATTGAGCAATTCATCCAGCGATTGCTGATAGCCAGAGGTGAGGAATTTGAGGGCTTTAACCACCCGTTTGGGGGTGTCGCGGAGTCCTTCACGATCGGGGTCTTCACCCATGCCAAGCAGCAAGGTGCGAACGGCTTGCTGCATCTCTGCTTCAGAAACGGGGGGTTTAGCTTCAGTGCTGATGAGTTGCTGACGGACATCGTCGGGTGAGATTGATAGAGTCATGAGGGAATGTAGATTAAGTGATCATCAGCCGTAGAAATAGGGGACGCAGTATGTCCCTCCTTCCAACAGACGACTGAACTGCTGCAAGACGATGGATCAAGCGAGACAGTTTGCTAGATGCTGCCGCAGTTCATCAGCATTCAGGTTACGCCCGATAAAGACAAGCTGGTTCTTAGGCGAAGTTCGCCACGCTTCTGCGTTCAGGTCAAAGCGAGGACCGCTGAGTTGAAAGACGTTGCGGAGGTCGCTTTCAGCAAACCAGAGAATGCCTTTTGCCCGAAATACTGCCTGTGGTAATTGATTTTGCAAGAAGGTCTCAAACTTTTTCACATTAAAGGGGCGATCACTCTCAAAGGCGATCGATACAAACCCATCATTGTCTAAGTGATCAGAATGATGGTGGTGATGTTCGTGAGCATGATGATCGTCGTGGTGATGATAGTCATCATGCTCGTGGTGATGTTCTTTATGTGAATGATCCTGCTGAGATTGTTCAATCTCTTCCTGAACTAAATCGGCATAGGCTGCTGGGTTGTTGTAGCCTACATCCAAAATCAGCGGCAGCGGCACCTGACCGTGTTGACTATGGAGGATTCTGGCACCTTGCTTGACTGTGCCAATATAGGCTTCTAAGTTCTTGACCTGATCTGGATCTGCTAGATCAGTCTTATTCAAAATGGTGACATCGGCGTAGGCAATTTGTTTGAACGCCGCTTCGCTATCGAAATGATCGGGGGTAAATGTTTCAGAATCGACCATCGTGACGATCGAATCTAGCCGAGTTAGGTCACGCAATTCTGTTCCCAAGAAGGTCAGAATAATCGGCAGCGGATCAGCCACACCTGTCGTTTCAATCACCATATAATCGACCCGATCGTCTCGTTCTAGCACTCGATATACGGCATCTACTAACCCATCATTGATGGTGCAACAAATGCAGCCATTGCTGAGTTCTACCATGTCTTCATCCATCGATACGAGTAGCTGACTGTCGATGTTGATGTCGCCAAACTCGTTGACTAAAACAGCAACTTTTAGATTGTTGCGATCGCTCAGAATGTGATTCAGTAATGTAGTCTTACCACTACCCAAAAAGCCCGTAATGATGGTGACAGGCATTCCCCGTTTGGGAATCTCCAGTGAGGCAGTAGTAGTTTCAGTCAGGGTGCTAGTCATATTGGTTCCTCAGTTAAAAATGTTTATGCTAAATCGCAATGCAGTGAGTTAATTGCTGCTCAATTTCGATCGCATTCAAGTTTCGTCCAATCAACACGAGTTGGTTACAATCTGGTGGTTGTGAACGATTATCTTTCAGAGACATTGCATGAACGCTCTTTAAATCACACCGCTTGCCACTCAGTTGAAACACATGGCGTAATTGGCTGCCCTGAAACCAGAGAATCCCTTTTGCACGGTAAATGTTGAGGGATAGGTTGTCGAGAAAGAATTGGAATCTGGGTAGGTCAAGGGGGCAATCGCTCTCAAAGGAAACTGACATAAACCCATCATTCTGTAAATGGTGAGAATGATGCTCATGCTGGCTTGGATGGGCGGCTTGAGAGAGATTGAAATAGAGATTGGAGTCATTAAATCCGACATCTAAAATCAGCGGCAATGGTACTTGTCCACGCTGGGTTTGAATCACCCTGGCACCCGGCTTGATGGAGCGAATATAGGTTTCTAACTCATCAACGCGATCGGGTGTGACTAGATCAATTTTGTTCAGTAAGATGATGTCACCATAAATCAACTGATTCAGTGCCGCTTCACTGTCGTAGTGATTCGGCATGAAGGATTCTGCATCAACCACCGTCAGAATCGAGTCAATATGAGTGACTGATTGCAGATCGGTGCTAATAAAACTCAGCATAATCGGCAATGGATCGGCAATCCCTGTAGTTTCAATCACAATGTAGTCCACTGCATCATCGCGATCGACCAACTCATAAACTGTATCGATCAAGCTTTGATTGATGGTGCAGCAAATACAGCCATTGCCCAGTTGCACCATGTTTTCATCGATCGATACTAATAATTGGGAGTCGATGTGAAGATCGCCAAACTCATTGACAATCACCGCCACCTTTAAGCCTCGACGATTACTCAAAATGTGATTCAGCAGGGTCGTTTTACCGCTACCCAAAAAGCCTGTGATCAGCGTCACGGGTGTGCTTCGTCTGGGAAGCGTTACGGATTCTGGATGAACCTGGACGACGGTATCGGTCATAACTACCCCTAATTCAGCGAAGGCAGAGCAACAAACTGACACACCGTAGCTTTGCGTTGCATGAACTGGAAAATATTGTAAAACCCGTTGCTGCGAGAGGGTGTGAGGCTGATATCGAGTCCAGTTGCTTTGATGAAGTCGGGCGTGAGTTGCTGGATTTCTAAGGGAGACAGTCCATTCAGTCCCTCAATCAGCAGCGCCACCAGTCCTTTGGTGATTTGGGCATCTGAGTCGCCCTGAAACGTGACGTTGCCATCCTTTAAGATGGCGGTGATGTAGACTTGCGACACACAACCGGGAACTTTGTTGGCTGCCACTTTTGCGGATGCTGGAAATTCTGGCAACCATTTGGCAAGCCATAGCAGATGCTCATACTTTCGCTTGGGGTCAGATGCCTGCTGAAAGCGTTGCACTAGCCGTTTTAACGCAAGAGGGAGCGACGTTGGGGGATTGGACATTAGCTAGAAACGTGATTCAGTAGAGTTTAATAATGATAACCATTATCATTCTACAGGATCGGAGCGGCAAATCGAAGTGTCTTTCAATCTATCTTTGTCCTTTCATGTCACAGCAGCATTCGATACAATCAACAGAAGTTCACTCTACGAGAGTCCGGTTATGAGCAAAGTGACCGCAACGCTGCTCCGCAAAGCCTTGCTGCAAGACGGCAAAATGGCATATTCCCTCTACGAATATAAGCTAGAGGAGCATATTGATTACTGGTACGACGGTCTGAAGGCTGACCAGGATGACTTTGTATTTGCGGTCACGGAAAACTCCGGGTATATGGCAATGGTTCTGATCATGCCGGATAAAACGGTGTTTGTGAATGAAGCCGCCAGAGCAAAAATGTCGGAATTCTGGCAAAGCAACTACAGCATCAATCTGAAGCGGCTGATTCCAATGATGGCAGAAGAATTGGCAAACGATACCATCTTCGTCAATGGGGTGAAGACGATCGATCGCAAACTGCCCAGGCGAGTCTGGGGGAAGGCAAGATCTTAAGTGCATTTCGGCATAATCTATCAGACAGAACCAGTTTTGACTATCCTGGCAAGGGGTATTTTGGAGGGTATGGAATGATCAAGCAAATCAGTATGCTGACGTATGGGGTTCTGCTGTTGATGGCTCTGAGCTTCGATCGGAGTTGGGCTATCACTCATGATACGACGAACGATCGCCAGTGTCGATCGGCTTCTAGCCAGAACCCTAGATCTGGAACACCGGATCAATGGGTAGAACTGGGACAACGAGTACACGGTGGTTTTGGCTCTTACATCGCCCTGGGAATTCGGATTGGCTTAGATGCGATGCAGCGACTGGACGCTGAACCTCGCGACCTAGATGTCACCTATTACAATGGGGTTACGGCTCCCTGTCCTTGTGTGGTGGATGGCATCATGATCGCCACTGTTTCAACGCCAGGACAAAACTTGCTGCGAGTTGCCGTCACTCCCAGTCCAGAGGGAACGTTTGGAGTTGCCGAAATTCGCGCTCGCACCACTGGAAAAATGCTTCGCTACACGATTCCAGCGACTGCCAAACGTCAGTTGGATACCTGGAATCAAAACACTACTGGACGGCAACGCTACGATGCAGTGATGAATGTTTCAGAAAGAACTCTCTTTTCTGTGGAAACCATCCGTTGATAGAGCAAGAAGCCCTGGATAAAGGTGGAACGATCGGGTAAGACATAGCTAGTTGGGTGGTGAAGAATTGAAACAAGCCCGCTGAGAAACTTGTTTACTCAACGAGAACAGAAACTGTCGGCGATGCAGGTATAGCAGAAAGCAGGATTGTTGATGAAGGGGCGCTCTGACTCGACGGCAACGATCGCCAAAAGTTTACTATTCGCTCCCCCACCTGGTGCGGATGGAAGTAGTGAAAGAAATAGCGTCCGCCTGGACAAACCCAAAGTTGTGCAATTGATTCCTCGCTGAAATACTGTCGCCACATACGAAGTTGGTGTGGATCGACTACAAAATCATCCACACTACCACAAACCAGTAACGGTACTGAAACCCGAATGGGGGCTAAATTCATGCATTTGACCAAACTATGAGGAGACAATGAATGATCGAGGTCTTGCTCCAGGATTTTTACTAGGGCTTTCACGATCGATAGGGATGAACGGCCAAACAGAATATCTACCATCCGAGTCAGCAGCATCTGACGACTACAAGGGAGTAATCGTCGCTGGGCATAGTAGTGGGCTTGCCAATCCACAGCGGGATACGCGCCAACGGACAACAGGGTAAGCGATTGCACTCGTTCAGGATTTCTCTGGGCATATAACAACGCCAACAGCCCGCTAATTCCGTGCCCGATTAAATGAATGGGACGATCTCTATGTTTCAAATAGTCGTGTAGCAACACGAGTGCAACATCGAGTGAACAGGGTTCGTCGGGTGTTTGTTGATATTCCCACTGGGCAATTGCCCCCTGTTTTGCTAGGGATTGCAGCAACGGACGATCGAATACTTGCAAATGGGGACTGGCGCTGATGCAAAGCGCTTCTGGCAAATTAATGTTCGTCACTTGTTCACCTACACTCCAAATTCTCGTTTTAGTTGTGCTACCCAGGTTTTGATGCGATCGTCAGTTAGCTCAGACTGATTGTCTTCATCCAGTGCCAATCCAACAAATTCGCCATCTCTAACCGCTTTCGATTCACTAAAGTCATACCCCTCAGTTGACCAGTAACCTACTGTTGTGCCACCCAGTTCGGATACTTTTTCTTCCAAAATTCCCATTGCATCCTGGAAGTTGTCGGCATAGCCCACTTGATCGCCTGCCCCAAAGTAAGCCACCTTCTTGCCGCTGAAGTCGATGGGATCTAGCTCGTTATATAGAACCTGTTTGCAGTTTAATAAGGAATCATCTTTACTAAGGCAATGGCATACACCACCGACTTAACCGAATCGCAATTCGAGTTGTTAAACCAA
>Ga0163147_10001521_pt1 | contig 35149 bp, 32 predicted proteins | sample OliLakLV19MP6G1_FD_148597 | JGI IMG/M metagenome (GOLD analysis project Ga0163147, IMG submission 148597) | Freshwater microbial mat bacterial communities from Lake Vanda, McMurdo Dry Valleys, Antarctica- Oligotrophic Lake LV.19.MP6.G1 | ecosystem: Environmental > Aquatic > Freshwater > Lake >...
CCGTCACTCCCTCCCAGGGGGTGACTACATGCAGGCTCTCGGAGGTCGGCACGCGAAAGGCGGTGTGCGTGCGGCTGTTGCGGCGGATGGCGTGATGCACATACGATCCGCGCAATTCTGGAAAGGCGCGCTGCACCTCGTCGGCGGCGCGGATCAGCAGCAGCTTGTCCGGTTCGTCGTGCTGCGCGGCGGTGCCATACAGATGCAGCTCGATGACGCTGCCGCCGCTGGCATCGTGCCATTCACGAAAGGCGGGCTGCATTTTGTGGAGCCAGAAAAAATTATCGAAGGCAAAATCGCCCGTGAACATACCGCCGCTGGCGCCGCTGAGGGGCGATCGGCTGAACCAGAGACGCACCGTCGTGGTGCGCAGCGCGCCGGGAAAGATCAGTTTCCCCGCCTCAGCGCGCGTACTCGACTCTGGCGCATTCAGCAGCCGCGCCGCGCCGGGCGCGTTCAGCGCCAGCACGACAAAAGGCGCCTCGGCAGAGCGCAGCCCGCGCCGCGTCTGATCCGACACCACCACCCGCCAGCCCGTCGGCGTGCTATCAATCGACTCGGCGGTCGCGCCGTGACGCACCTCCCCACCGCGCGCCCTGATCGCCGCCATCAGCGGGGCAATCAGCGCGCTGTGCGAGTCGTCGGGCAGGTAATACGGGTGCCAGGTGTCGCGGCGCAGCATGGTGTAGAAACGCATGGCGGCGATCATGCCCGTCAGCGAGATCGACTCCTGCGGGGCAGCCAGCAGATTCTTCGCCAGACCGATGAAGGTCGCGCGCAGATTGGGCGTCCAGCCGCGAAAGTATTCGCGCATGGTCAGACCATCCAGCGCCACGCCTTCGAGGATCGGGTCAAAGCCGACCGTGAGCATCATGCTCGCCAGAAACCCAGGCAGCGACAAAAAGTCGAGCGGGGTGATCGTCGTCCAGAAGCGCGGACGGAACAAAAGCTGTAAATAATGGAAGGGCGCCGGCAGCCAGCGCGAACGCACCGCCGTGCCCGCTTCCACGCGACGGACTTCACGACGCCAGCGGTGAATCCATTCCTCGCCCTCGGATGGCTGTAACTCGGTTGTGGTGAACCGGGACAGGGTGGCGCGCATATTGCCATAGCCGCCCCACAGCGCGTGGATGCCATGTTCGCTCGGAAACGACCACGCCCGTCCACCATGCTCGAACGTTTCCGCATCGCCACCGCTCAGGCGTCCCCCCGCCCATGCCTGATCTGCCTCCAACAGCAGCGGCGCCATGCCCCGTTCTGCCAGATGTGCAGCGGCGGTCAGACCAGCCAGACCTCCTCCGATAACGATCACTGGGAATTGCGCATCCATAAAATCTGTCCTGTGCGCCTGTGCGGCTCTTCCCGCCTGAAGATAAGCCAGTAGCATACCCCTGAATCATGCTGGAATGTCATGAACTGCTCACATGATTATGTTATCTTAACGTCAGAAGTACTAACAATAAAGGAACCGTCGATGTCACAGCCCGATCCTAAGACCACGCCCAAAGCTGATCCTCCCAGGACCGGCTCTGGACGCAGTACGACCGAATTTGACCGCGAATCTCCCTCGCGCTATCAGCGCGGCGGTCAGGAAATTGTGAGTCCGCCTGAGCCACAGGATACGCTGTTCGACGAGGAGGATCGCGCTGAGTCGGACAACGAGGTGCAGCAGGGCATGGCGGGACGTGAGTCACAAGGGCGCTTTGGCAGTCACGATCAGAGCAGCCACAATCGGGAGAATCTGCCAACGGAAGGAGAGTCGCACGATGACCCGACCGGAGAAGATTCGCATCCTGATCGTAGATGACTATGATTTACTGCGCAAAGGGCTGCGCGTCTTTGTAGAGACGACGTCCGATCTGGAATGCGTGGGTGAGGCGAGCGATGGCGTCGAGGCGATCGAGCTGTGCAATACGCTGGTGCCCGACGTTGTGCTGATGGACATGGCGATGCCGCGTATGGGCGGCGCCGAGGCGATGCGCCTGATTCGCGCCACTCACCCGCATATGCAGTGCGTGGCTTTGAGCGGCTTCAGCGACGAGTCCAGCGTACAGGCGGCGCTGGCGGCGGGGGCGGTCAGCTATCTGCTCAAGAGCATTTCCGCGGAAGACCTGGCGCAGGCGATCCGGGATGCCCATGCCGGCAAATCGACGCTGGCGCGCGAGGCAGCACAGGTGCTGGTCGATGCCGCCCATCGTCCGCAGAGGCCCGACAGCCGACTGACGCACCGCGAGCGCGAGGTGCTGCGTCATATAGTGCGCGGACTCAACAATCATCAGATCGCGGACGAACTGGCGATCACGCTCTCGACGGTCAAGAAGCATGTCAGCAGCATCCTCTTAAAATTCGAGATCGCCAACCGCACCGAGGCGGTCGCTATGGCGGTCAAGCAAAATCTGGTCGAGCGCAACACGCATCGCAATGGGGTGTGAGTCAGCCCGCACCCCTCCCCAGCTCCGCAGATGAATCAGTTCGCGCTCATCCCGCCCCCTCCTTTTAATTCCAAGAGGGGGCGTTCGGGATGGAGACGCCTTACGCTTTCGGCGGCTCGGCGTTGACCAGCTCCGGCGCTCTGACCGCGTGGACTCTGATTTCGCGATCCAACGACGGACGATAGCTGCGCACGGGCAGCGTCAGGGCGACTGGTTGGCGCGTCTGGATCGACTGATGGATCGCCTCGATGATCAGAATATCGGCTAGTCCTTCGTCGCCCGACGGCTCGACTGGCTCTCCAGTCAGCACACAACGCGAGAAATGCAGCAGCTCCGCCGCGAACTGATCGCGCTTGTGGAAGGTCTTTTCCTGGCTTTTCCCATCGATGGTCAGCATATGCACCAGATCGCCGTCAAAGCCGAATCCCGGCTTGACCAGCAGATCGCCTTTCGTCCCCAGCACCTGATAGAACGATTGATTGGCGATGCCAAAGCTGCATATGAAGCTCGCCAGACGATCTTCAGGAAAGCGCATGACCACGCTGATCGTCTCGTCCACTTCGTCGAATCGCGGGTTGTCGGTGCTGGACGCCATCGCCACGACCTCGACCGGCTCGGCACGGAACAGGTAGCGCGCTGCGTTGATGCAGTAGATGCCGACATCCTCCAGTGAGCCGCCGCTCAGGTCTTCGTCGAGACGGACATTGCCTGTCTTTACGTTCATGGTGTTCATGGCGTTATAGGCGCGCAGCCCTCCCAGATCGCCGCTATGAGCGATCTCGATCGCTGTGAGATTGGCTTCCTCGAAATGCAGGCGGTAGGCGATCATCAACTGCACGTTCGCCGTCCGCGCCGCCTCGATCATCGCTCGCGCGTCCTCGGAGGTGTTGGCGATCGGTTTTTCGCACAGGATATGAATGCCGGCTTCGGCGGCTTTGACCGTGTATTCACGGTGCAGGGCGTTGGGCAGCGCGATGAAGACCGCATCGATCGTGCCGCTGTGCAGCAGCTCATCGTAGGCGGCATAGGGATAGCGCTGATCGATCTGATACAGATCGCCCAGCTCGGACAGCTTGGTAGCGTCGTCCGACACCAGCGCTACCAGCTCGGAATTTTCCGCCGCGCCCTTGAACGCGGGCAGCACGGCTTGCTGTGCGATCCAGCCTAAGCCGACGACGGCATAGCGCACCTTGCTCGATCCATTTTGACCCGCGCGATCAATTGTGTTGTACATTGGTTACTTCTTCCTCTCGCACACCCTGATAGACGAATACTTTCGCTTCACTTTCCGCCAGCGTCGTGGTCAGCCTGCGATCGCGCGAGCGCGTCGCGTAGCCAAAGACTACTTCGCGCCAGGCACCATCCGCGATCCCTGGCAGACCGATCTCGACTTCTCCAGCGTAGGTCGGACGCAGATTAGCCACCACGACCACGATATCGCCGTGATCCGTCCAGCGTTTGTAGGCGATGATGCCTCGGTCGGACAGGTTCGCCACTGGCTCGAAAGTGTCGGTGGTGAGCGCGTCACAGTCCTTGCGCAGCGCGATCAAACGCTGATACAGTTGGAATAAATCCTGATTGGGTGTGTTGTCCAGCAGCGACCAATCGAGCGGCGCGCGTTCCTTGTGACTGCCACGCGGCGTGCCCTGACCGAATTCCTCACCCATCCACAACTGCGTAATACCGGGCGCGGTCAGCGTCAGGATCGCGCCGAGCCGACAGCGGCGAAAGGCTGCCTCATCGAACACGCTGGCTTCGCTGCCGAGCATGGTCATGGTGCGTTCGTGATCGTGGCTGTTCTGGTAGCGCACGGCATTGTAATTGGAGTCGAAGCCGTCATTACGCGCGTCGAGCGCCCGCAGCACGGCGTCAGTATTGAACGGCTCCATGCCGTTGACCGGGATGCCCAGCACGGTGCAGCGCACCTGAGCGAAAAAGCTGTCGTGCCAGGCAGCGTCCAGGGGTCCATCGACGCCCGTCACCGATGGGTCTTGCGGCAGATGCTCCGCAACCGTGAAGAACGGCTTCATCCCAGCCCGGTTGTGCGTTTCGTCGCCGAACCAGTGCAGCACCTCGTGCATCCGAATCGCGCGGGTGCAGTCGAAGCGGATGCCATCGACATGGAAATGGCTCACCCATCGCTCAAGCGCGCCCAGCACGTATTCACGCGCGGGGAACAGACCGAGTGCCTCGTCGTGCATCTCGTAATTGAGCTTCGGTCCGAAGTGCAGATCGGGATCGTCAGGATTCTGCATGTAGAACCAGTAGGACGGGTCGATCCTGTTGAGCGGCGCGTTTTCATGCAGATGGTTGTAGACCGCATCCTGCATGACGCGCAGCCCGCGCGCATGGCAGGCATCGATCAGCTCCGCCAGCTCGTCCGAGGTGCCAAAGGCGCTCTCGACCGCATACGGACTGAGCGGCGAATAGCCCCACATATCGCCGCGATCGGTCTGCGTGAAGGGCATGAATTCCACCGCCGTCACGCCCAGCTCGACCAGGTAATCGAGCTTTTCACAGATATGCTGAAACAGCCCCATCGGCGCGGCGTCCGGATCGATCGGACCGCCTGTGAAAAAGTCCGCGATGCTCATTTCGTAGATGATCAGTTTATCGTTCGATACAAGCGGCACGCCGTCATGCTGCCAGTCGTACTCGAAAAATACCCGTTTCCCGTCTTTGACCACCACTTCCGAGACATCGAGATCGGTGCCGACGATGCGCAGGCTGGTCGGGTCGGGCGCGTACACACGCACCGACTCGCCGCTTTCCTGGTATTCCGGTACTGGCGGGCGGGTGACCGCGAAGCGGTACTGATAGGTGCCGTCCCCCAGCGGCAGCGTGATATGCCAGTGTCCGCCGTCTGCGCGCCTCATCGGCACATCCTCGAAATTGTTCCAACTGCCTTGCAGTGTGACATGGCTGACGCGCGGCGCGAACAGGTCAAAGGCGATCTCGTGCGTCGGCTGTGTCTCTGGCAGGGGCGCGGGGGACTGAGGCGACGGCACCTGCACGGTGACCGGGCTGGCGGCGGCTTCGGCTTTTGTGTTCGACTTCTTTTTGGTCATGGCTTCACCTTGTCTACATCTAGAGCGGGCAGGACGTGTTGACCGAATATCTCGATAAAGCGATCGGCGTGGGTGCTGGCGTTATGCACATAGACGCGATCGACGCCGAGCGATATATCGTCTTGCAGCCAGCGGACATGGTCGTCCAGGTTGGCGGACAGGCGGACGATACTCGCCACGTCGTCTGGTCGCACGCGCGAGGCGACCGCCTCGAAATGCGACGGCATTTTCAGATCGGCTTGTATCTCGCTGCCAAATACGTTGGTGCGCCATTCGCGCCAGGCACCGCGCAGCGCGTCATCTTCGTCGGGCGCCCAGGCATGGAGCGCCTGCACAAAGATCGGCTTGCCGTCGCCGCCAGCCCGCCGAAACGCCTCGATGAAGCGCGCTTGGTCGGCTTTCGGCTTGGCGCCCGTGATCACGCCGTCCGCCCAGGTGGCAGCCCATGCCGCCGTTTCCTCGCTCAGAGCGGCGCACAGGATGCGCGGTGGCTGTGCAGGACGGGTGTACAGCTTTGCTTCCTCGACGACCAGATAGGGGCTGCGATGGGTGACGGTCTCACCCGCCCACAGCGCGCGGATGACATCGACCGACTCGCGCAGCCGCGCCCATCGTTCCGGCTTGGGCAGCCAGCCGCCGCCGGTGATGTGTTCGTTGAGATACTGTCCGCTGCCAAAGGCACACCACAGCCGCCCTGGGAACATTTCCTCCAGCGTGGCGGCAGCCTGGGCGATGATCGGCGGGAAGTAGCGCTGTCCGGGGGCACAGACCATGCCGAATGAGACCGTCTGTGTCGCCTGCATCGCCGCGCCGAGCCACGACCAGGTGTAGCCGCTCTGTCCCTGCGCTTCATTCCAGGGGTGGAAATGGTCGCTGCACATGACAGCCTGAAAGCCGGACTCCTCAGCCAGACACGCCAGTCGCAGCAGCTCGCTCGGTGTGTAACGCTCATGGGAACAGTGATAGCCGATCACGGTCACCGTCTCGCCTTTCTATAATCGGTTACAGGCACGCTGCACATCATGATAGAGCCCGGCATCACCAGCGTCATGATTGACGCAGACACATTCGAGACGGGTTGATCGGGGGGAATGTTGTCAGGCGTAGTGGCTAGACCGAAAGAGGTATAGAGCATGATGTCACCACGATGGCAGCTCGATAAGATAAGGATCAAAATCTGCGCCCAGTCATCAATTCAGGAGAAATTCGATTATGGAAAGCCGCGTGAAAGAATTTGGGCACCCCGCCCATCCATTGATGATCGTGTTTCCCCTGGGATTATTTTTCACCGCCCTGATTTTCGACGTGATTCAGCTTTTCAATAACGATGGCATCTGGTCGCTGATCAGCTTTTATCTGATCGGTACGGGCTTGATCTTCGGAGTCGCCGCTGCCGTGCTGGGTGCGATCGACTGGCGCGCTATCCCTGCCGGCACCCGCGCCAAACGCATCGGCAATATGCACGCCGCCGCCAATATCGGCATGATGATCCTGTTTGCCATAAGCTGGCTAATCCGTATGGGCGACCCCGCCCGACCGGAAGCGCTGGCGATCCTCATCGCGTTCGCGGCGGGTTTCGTCGGCTTTCTGGGTGGCTGGCTCGGTGGTGAGCTGGTCTATCGTCTGGGGATTGGCGTCTATCCCGATGCCCACATGAACGCCAGCCCCGCCTGGACGATCGACAAAGGCGAGGCGGCACAGCAGGAGCCGTCGCGCCCGTAGCTCAAGCGCGCGCATCGTTCCTGTAAAGTTTGGTCGCTAAAATGCGGTTTGACATCGATCAATAACCCAGCGCAGTCGTGGAAACCTACTCTCTGTTGTGGCACACAAGGAAGCCTTGTGCCGCCCCTCGTTGACGGCATGATACAATCGCGGACAGCAGCGCCGCGCGTCTGTAGAAACGAGGTCTCATGCCGCCGATCCGCCCGCTCGACTCGCACATCGTCGCGCCCCCTGGCGCCGTCCTCGACGCCGACGCGGTACGCGCCGCGCTCACCGCTGGACTCGCCGGCAAATTCAGCGGTGCCCGGCTGCTGGTGCTGATCCCCGATCACACCCGCACCATGCCGCTGCCATTCCTGTTTCGGATGCTGGTCGAAATTCTGCACGACGCCCGCGCGCTCGATTTCATGGTCGCGCTCGGCACGCATCCGCCATTGGACGATGCGGCGCTCAATCGGCTGGTCGGCATCGACGCCGACGCCCGCGCCGGACAATACGCGCATATCGGCTTGCTCAATCACGCCTGGGATCGACCGGACGCGCTCCAGCAGATCGGAACGCTGGCACGCGACCAGATTCAGGCGATCGCGGGCGATCTGTGGCATCCGTCGCTGGGCGGCGATGTGCCCGTGCGAATCAACCGCCGTATCTTCGACTATGATCACATCCTGGTTTTGGGTCCGACCTTTCCGCACGAGGTCGTCGGCTTTTCCGGCGGCAATAAATATCTGTTCCCCGGAATCGGCGCCGCCGAGATGATCAACGTCACCCACTGGCTGGGGGCGCTGGCGACCATCCTCGACACCATCGGCGTCAAAGAGACTCCTGTGCGCGCCATGATCGACGCTGCCGCCGCGCTGGTGCCAATCCCAGTCACGGCGGTCAGCCTGGTCGTGGTCAGTCATGACGGCGTGAGCGATGCGATCGCCGGGATCGCCATTGGCGACGCCCGCGCCGCCTGGTCTGCCGCCGCCGATCTGTCGGCGCAGCGCCATATCACCTGGGTCGATCGCCCGTATCAGCGTGTGCTGTCGTGGGCGCCGCCGATGTATGACGAGCTGTGGACGGCTGCCAAGGCGATGTACAAGCTGGAACCCGCGATCGCCGACGGCGGTGAGGTGATCGTGTACGCGCCGCACATGCAGATCGTCAGTCATGTACACGGCGCGCACATTGCCGAGGCGGGCTATCACGTCCGCGATTACTACCTGGGACAGTGGGAACGCTTCAGGCATGTGCCGCTGGGCGTGCTGGCGCACGGCACGCATTTACGCGGCAGCGGCAGCTACACAGACGGCATCGAGCGGGCGCGGATCGCGGTCACGCTGTCTAGTCCTATCCCGCGCGACCAGACCGAGCGGCTGGCGCTGGGGTATCTCGACCCGGAGACGATCCGCATCGAGGACTGGCAGGGGCACGAGGACGACGGCGTGCTGTTCGTGCCCAAAGCGGGGGAGATGCTGTACCGGGTGCGGCGCTGACGATCGCCGCACCCGGTTCAGCTTTCCGTCTGTCGTCAGGATGACACGGATCGAGCTTTCGTCAGGATGACACCGATCGAGTCGGAATCTACCAACGCATCCGCAGACCCTAGGCGAATTTTTCCGGGAAAATCTCGCGCGCCAGCTTTTCTTCCTGATCGACCATGCCGCTCAGGATGTCCAGCCCGCTGTCCCAGAAACCGGGATCGTTGAGATCGACGCCGACCTGCGCCAACAGTTTGTCGGGGTAGTCGGTGCCGCCCGCCTCCAGCACGCCCACATAGCGATCGGCAAAATCGCCACCCTGAGTGCTGTAGAGGTTGTACAGCGATAGCACCAGCAGCTCGCCAAACGAATAGGCATAGACATAGCCCGGCGTGTGCAGAAAGTGCGGGATATAGCTCCACCACAGCCCGTAATCGTCCTGCAGGCTCACGCTGTCGGCATACAAGGCGCGCTGGGTCGCCATCCAGTGTCCGTTGAAACGCTCCGTACTCAGCTCGCCATTGTCACGACGATCGATATGGATCGCTTCCTCGAAACGGTTCATGGCGATCTGACGGAAGATGGTGCCGAAATTGCCTTCGGTGCGCTCGAACAGCATTTCCAGGCGCGTGCGCGGATCGGTCTCGTGCGCCATCAGATCGTTGAATGTCAGGATCTCGCCAAAGGTGGACGCCATCTCAGCGGTCGTCAGCGGGGTGTACAGCCCGGTCATGCCGTTGGCGCGTCCACCCATATACTGATGCACGCTGTGACCCAGCTCGTGCGCCAGCGTCATGATGTCGTCCGTCCTGCCGACGAAATTCATCAGGATATATGGATGCGACGAGGGCGTGCCCCACGCCGAAAAAGCGCCACCGCGTTTGTGCGGCTGTGCCGGGGCGTGAATCCAGTTCTCGTCAAAGGCGCGGCGCACCACCTCGCCCACGCGCGGGCTGAAGCGCTCGTATGCCGCCTCCACGATCTGACGCGCTTCATCCCAGGTGTGAAACTTGTTTTCGCCGTTGAAACTGAGCGGCGCATAGCGATCATATTCGTACAGAGCATCGTAGCCGAGCAGGGTACGCTTGAGCTGATAATGACGCTGGCAGATGTCGTAGCGCGAGGTGACCGCATGGATCAGCGCGTTCACGGTCGAGTCGGGTGCCTTGTTGCTCAGATTGCGCGCGGAAATCCACGACTCATAGCCGCGCCGTTTGTCTTCTGTGCCTTTGTCCGCGATGAGGGTGTTGAAGACGTAGGTCAGCGGCATCTGATCGCGGCGCAGTACCTCGGTGATCGACAGCGCGGCGCGGCGGCGCAGATCCCGATCCGGCTCGTAGAGCCTGGCGAAAATCTGCGACTGATTGTACGGTGTGGGGTCGATCGATCCATCGGCGTTGGTCAGCGTGAATGTCCAGGCGGTGGTGTACTGGCTGTAAAAACGAACCCACGCCGACGCGCCGGTCACGTCCTTTTCGACGATGATCTGTTCTTCCGGCTCGGTGAGTGTGTGCGGCTTGTAGCGGCGCGCGGCTTCGAGCGCGTGACGGTACTTGGGCACGGTCACCTGATCGAGGATGGCATCGGCAGCCGCGTCATCGATCGACTTCCATTCCAGGTCAAAGAACATCATTTTTTGCGCCAGCTGCGCCCCGACCTCGCTGAGGCGCTGGACGAGCGCGCCGCGCACCGGGTCGGCGCTGTTCTCCGAGAACATCAGCGAGATGTAGGTCTGGATGCGTCCACCGAGGTCGCTGATGGCTTCTTCTTCCTCGATCGCCGCGACGATCTCGGTGCCGTTCAACGACGCCACACGTCCACGCCAGCGCGCGGCGTAGGCATCTGCCATGCTGTCCAGACGGGCAAAATCGGCATCAATCTGCGGATCGTCGATCGAGGCGTACAGGATCGACAGGTCCCACATCACCGATTCGGCACCTGTGAGCTTTGGTTCAGCCATTGTTTGGGTCATCGATAAAAATCCCTTTCAACATTCAAAAACATTCAAACTGACAGTAGACATTCTATTGCGAATTGGTGATTTCGTCTACAGTCTCTTTTGCCGGATCAACGACGCGCCAGCTCTGCAGCACCAGCACGATCACCCCGCCGACGATGGCATGATCGGCTAAATTGGAGACATTCGAGATCACGCCGGGGAGGGTGTAATGGATGAAATCGATCACGGCGTCGTAGCGCAGTCGATCGATAGCGTTGCCGAGCGCGCCCGCCATCACCAGTCCGAGGGCGATCTGCGTGACGACCGCGCCGGGGCGCACGCGCGGATACCACGCGATCATGCCGACGCTGACCGCCAGCGCGATCACCAGAAACAGCCAGCCCGCCCCGCTCAGAAAGCCAAAGGCGGCGCCGCTGTTGCGGGTGTGGGTGATCTCGAAGAAGTCCGCCAGCGCCGGGATCGGCGTGATGCGGGTCTGATAAGGGATCGAGGCGATCACCCAGGCTTTGCTGACCTGATCGACGAACAGCACCAGCGCGACTGTGACGATCAGGCGCAGCCATTTGAACCGATGAAAGGTAGATGGAGTCATGATCGCAGTTTACCCGGTTTGGGGAGCGGTGTGTAGGGACGCATACCGATCCGGGCGCCCTGACAGCCCATTTTGTGGCATATCGCTAAACTTATCGCGTAAACTTTGGTGAAACTGATCAAGACCATTTTGCGCCATTGCCTTTCAAATAGCAGGATCACTTTCAATGGAGCAATGGACGCCCTAAAGCGCGTCCATGCAGGGATGAACGATGTCCGTCGAGCAAAGCAGCGATCTTTTCCGGGATTACCCGTTCGATCATCCCCATTACGATGAGATGTTCGCAGCGGGCGGCGCGCCTCGGCGCCATTACGACGAGCTGTACGAGCGGCTGATCAACCATCAGGCGGGCGAGCTGCAATACCGCCAACAGGCATCCGATCTGAATTTCCTCAATCAGGGCATCACCTTCACGGTCTACGGCGACGAGCAGGGCACCGAGCGCACCTTTCCGTTCGATCTGCTGCCGCGCATCATCACCCACCAGGAATGGGAGACCGTCGAAGCCGGGCTGACCCAGCGGATCATCGCGCTCAACATGTTCCTGCACGACGTGTATCATGAGGGGCTGATCTTCCGGGACAAGGTGGTGCCCTACGAGCTGATCGCCACCAGTCGTCATTATCGGCGCGAGATGCGCGGCGTCGATGTGCCCCGGCGCGCCTATGTCTCGATCTGCGGGACAGACCTGGTGCGCGTAGAAGATGGACGCTTCTGCGTGCTGGAGGACAATCTGCGCGTCCCAAGCGGCGTCAGTTACATGCTGGCGAATCGGCAGGTGGCGAAAAATGTCTTTCCACGCCTGTTCGCCAATTACGGGGTGCGCCCGATCGACCAGTACGGACAGGCGCTGCTGACCACGCTGCGATCGCTGGCGCCGCCTCTGGACGACCTGTCGATCGTGCTGCTGACGCCGGGCGTGTTCAACAGCGCCTATTATGAACATGCCTTTCTCGCGCGCCAGATGGGAATCCAGTTGGTCGAGGGGCGCGATCTGGTCACGCACGACAGCTTTGTCTATATGCGCACCACCTCGGGACTCAAGCGTGTGGACGTGATCTACCGCCGCATCGACGATGACTTCATCGATCCGCTGGCGTTCACCAACAGCTCGACACTGGGCGTCAACGGACTGTTCAACGCCTACCGCGCCGGCAACGTCGTGCTGGCGAACAGTATCGGCACGGGCATCGCGGACGACAAGGCGGTCTACGCCTATGTCCCCGCGATCATCAGATACTACCTGGGAGAGGATGCGATCCTGGACAATATCGAGACCTTTCTGCTGGAAGACGATCTGCAGCGCGCCCATGTGCTGGCAAATCTGGATAAGCTGGTGGTCAAGGCGGTCGGGGAGAGCGGCGGCTACGGCATGTTGATCGGACCGCACAGCACCCGACAGCAGCAGGCAGAGTTCGCAGAGCAGATACAGGCGCATCCGCGCAATTATATCGCCCAGCCGACCCTATCGCTCTCGACAGCGCCGTGTTTTATTGACAACAGGATCACGCCGCGTCATGTCGATCTGCGTCCTTATATCCTGTTCGGGGAGCGCGTGACCATCGTCCCTGGCGGACTGACGCGCGTGGCGCTGAAAGAAGGATCGCTGGTGGTCAATTCATCGCAGGGCGGCGGCAGCAAGGATACCTGGGTGCTGTATGAATAAGACCACTCCCTCGATGCTCTCGCGCGTGGCGGAAAATCTGTACTGGATGGCGCGCTATCTGGAACGCGCCGAAAACAGCGCCCGACTGCTGGATGTGTACGTCAATCGCACGCTGGAGATCGCGCCGGGGGCGGCGCTGCGCGACGCGCGGTTGCGCCGGCTGCTGCGCAGTCTCGACCTGCCCGATCCCGACAGGATCGACAGCGATCAGCTCGTTCACAGCCTGACTTTCGATGCCGCATACGAAGGCTCGATCCTCTTCAACCTCTCGATCGCCCGCGACAATGCCCACCATGTGCGCGAGCAACTGAGCAGCGAGATGTGGTTGCAGATCAACAGTCTGTATCTCGACGTGCGCCGCAAAGACAAGGTGGCAGTCTGGGCAGATGAGCCGCACGAGTTTTACATGCACGTCAAAGAGGGTGCCCATCTGTTTCAGGGCATCACCGACGCCACCATGAACCACAATCAGGGCTGGCACTTCATCCAGATCGGGCGTTACATGGAGCGGCTGATCAGCCTGCTGACCTTTCTGCGGGCGCAGGTGGTCGAGCATATCGATGGCACGCGCACCAGCGATCAGCCGAGCGAAGGCTATTTCGAGCTGGTGGCGCTGCTAAAGTCGGTGAGCGCGTTCGAGGCATTCTGCAAGGTGTACAATCCCGAAATGCAGCCGAGCTGGATCGCAGAATTCCTGCTTTTCAACGCCGAATTCCCGCGTTCGGCGCGCTTCTGTATCGATACACTGTTCGGCTCGTTTGGCGCGCTGGCAGACTCGACCATGCGCCCCAAGTCGCTGCGAGTCAATCGGCTGGCGGGGCGACTGCAATCGACGTTCAGCTTCGACGAGATCGACGAAGTGATCCGCCAGGGCGTGACCGATTATCTGTACGGCATCAAGCATCAGGCGATCCAGATTCACGACAGCCTGTTCGATGCCTATATTTCGTATTCCGTCGAGGCGGCATTAGGATGACAGCATGATCTATGCGATTACGCACCTGACCACCTTCAGCTACGACGCACTGATCACCGACAGCGTGATGGAGGTGCGCTTTCAGCCGCGCAGCGACTCCGCACAGCGCTGTTTGCGCTTCGATCTGCGCGTCAGTCCCAAGGCGCGTCCGATCCCGCACCGCGATTACCTCGACAATACCATCCACCAGTTCGACATTCCCGGCAGACACCGCCGTCTCGCCATCCGCGCTGAAGCGGTGGTCGAGACGATGCCGCCGCCGCCGCTGCCCGACTCGCTGCCCCCGGAGAGCTGGTCGGGGCTGCGCGCGGCGCATGACGACCGCGATCTGATGGATATGCTGCTGCCGAGCCAGTTCGCCCGTCCCAGCGCCGCGCTGGACGATTTTGCCGTGCGTCAGGACATCATGCGCGCCTACGATCCGCTGACGACGGTGCGCTGGCTCAATGGGACGGTCTTCCGCGCCTTTGAGTACATGCCCAATGTCACCCGTGTCGATTCCCCGATCGAGGACGCGCTCGACGCTGGCAAAGGCGTGTGTCAGGATTTCACCCACATCCTGACCACGCTGGCGCGCGGCATGGGCATCCCGACACGCTATGTCAGCGGCTATCTCTTTCAGGGTGCGGTCGGGGACGAACGCGATCGCAGCGCCGATGACGCCACCCATGCCTGGGTGGAGTGCTGGTTCCCCGACCTGGGCTGGATCGGCTTTGACCCGACCAACAATCTGATCTGCGGCGATCGGCATATCCGCGTCGCCGTCGGGCGCGATTACGCCGACGTGCCGCCGACGAAGGGCGTATTTCGCGGTGAAGCCGAGTCGATCCTGGATGTGAGCGTCAAGGTGTCACGTCTGGAACAGATGCCGATCGAGGATCAGGCGCTGGCGCCGGAGATCGTGCTGCCACAGTACGAGATCGCGCAGCAGCAGCAGTGAGCGGGATCACCCGGTGCGCAGTCTGTGGTAAACCGTGACGAGGCGCATAACAAATGTGTAGGAAGTCACGATTCACAGGATAAACTCATGATCAACTGGTTCGCAGAACGACGGAGCAGGTCTGGCTGTGGCACGCCAAACCCTAATCATCCTCATCCTCTATTGGCGCCGCCGCCGGCAGCGGCGTCCCCTCCAGCGGCAGCGTCAGATAGACCGCCGTCCCCACCCCTGGCGTGCTGCGGACGATGATCGTCCCGCCATGCGCGGTGATCAGGTCGCGGGCGATCGACAAGCCCAGTCCCGTCCCCGGCACCTCGATCGCCCGTCCGTTGTCCAGCACGGGTGCGGCGCGGAAAAAGCGCTCGAAGATGCGCGGCTGGTCGCCCGGCGCGATCCCGGCGCCCGTGTCGCGGATGCGCACACGGGCATAGCCAGCATCGGCGCCCTTGACCTGGATCGTCACCTTGCCGCCGGGCGGGGTATACTTGACGGCGTTGTCGATCAGATTGCCGAGCGCCCAGCGCAGACGGCGCTCGTCCCCGACCACACGCAAGCCCGGCTGTTCGATCGTCACGTCCAGCGTCAGATTGGCGGCGTGGGCGACCGCGCGCCACTCGTTGCCAACCGCGTGGATCAGCGTCTCCAGCGGGATCGGGCGTCCGCTGCGCTGGATCACCTGCGCATCGACGTGGGTCAGCTCACGCAGCCCGGTCAGCAGCCGCCCGACCTCGACCTCCTGGCGCCGTGCAGCATCGGCAAAGCCCGCTGTGTCCGCTTTGCCGTCGGCGGGACGCGGCGCCGATGGGCTGGAGGTCGAGTCGGCACCCCAGGTCTGCGACACCTGATCGACCAGCGCCGCCCGCGCCTCATCGCGCCCTGCCGCGTCGGTCACATCGCGCAGCACCAGCACCGTCCCGATCGGGCGATCGAGCATCGACTGGATCGCCGCCGTGCTGACGCTCAGGACTTTGCCGTCGAGCGCGATCCGGGTCGGCGCGCCCTGGGCAATGATGCCCGGCGCGCGCATCCCGCCCAGCGTCTCCGCGACGGCGGCGGTGATGTCACGGTCGGCGGCGCGCTTGAAATAGTTGTACTTTTCCCCGATCAACTGGCGGGCGTGCGCGTTGATGAATGTGACATGCCCGTCGATGTCCTGCACGATGATGCCGTCGGGCAGCGACTCGATCATGGCGGTGAAGTGTTCCAGTTCGCGGCGCTGCCTGCGCAGACTGGCGCGTAATTCTTCCTGCTTTTCGTTCACGCGGGCGGCGTAGCGGTCGATGGCGTGTCCGAGTGCGCCGATCTCGTCGGTCGGGCGCATCCCGGTCGGCGTCGTCATCTCGCCCGCCGCCAGCCGCTCCGCGACCGCGCGCATCCGGTCTACCGGGTCGAGTAAACGCCGCACGATCACCACCAGCAGCATCAGCACCACCACGCCGATGATCGCCAGCATCCCCCATAAAAGCTGGTTCGCCGCCTCACGGCTGCCATCCGGCGACTGTGCCGACAGCACGATCACCCCGGTCAGCAGCAGCACGATCGCGGCGACGACGATCGCCGGAATCAGCAGGCGCCAGCGCAGCGAGACGAGACGAGGTGAGTCGGGTGTGGGTGGGGTCATCGGGACAGGAATCCTGGTCGGGATAATTATGAAAGGATACCACGTTGTCGGGTCGGACGCATTGTCATACGTCGGGCGCATCGTGATACGTCCCTACGCCCGGCGATCGTCGGGGGTGGGCTGTTCTTTCATTCGTTAACCCACTTATCCCGAACGCTTATTCAAAATTTGATGTTACGCGCCTATCGTTTAACGCGATCGATCGCATTGCGCGCATAGGACTCCCACACACGATGCACAACCTGCCGCTCGATAACCTGACCGGACGCGCCGACCTGCATATGCACACCAATCTGAGCGACGGCGCGGCGACCGTCAGCGAGATGCTGCACCACGTCGAACATCACACGGCGCTCGACGTGATCGCCATCACCGATCATGATCGCATCGACGCCAGCCTGTGGGCATATGAACACCGTGCCCGCTATCGTTTCGAGATCGTGCCCGGTCTCGAAGTCACCACCCGCGCCGGGCATGTGCTGGCGCTGTGGGTGACACAGCTCATTCCCCCCCACATGACCCTCGTGGAGACCGTGAATGCGATCCATGATCTGGGTGGCATAGCCGTCATCGCCCACCCGTTCGAGCCGTTCATCGACCCGACGGCGGCATGGCGCTACCTTTCTCACCCCTCGGTGTTAAGGGATTCTGGTATCGATGCGATCGAAATCTTCAATGCAGGATCGTTCACACCAGGCAGTAACGCATTGGCAAAGCTCGTATTGAGCGGCTGCGGCGCCGCGCTGTTGGGGAACAGCGACGCGCATATGCCGGACAGCATCGGCAGCGGCTTCACCCGGTTTCGCGGAAAGACGGCAGCAGACCTACGCGACTCGATTGCCCAGAGCTGCACGGCTGCTGAAGGGGTACGATGGCCTATAACGACTTATTTCAAGCTCTTGCACACCGCGATCCAATGGAAGCGGAACAGGTCTTCGCGCGCGAGGCTGCCCTCCGCCCGCCCGACGACACCGTAAAACGCGCGCCGATCAAGCGCGTGGCGATCTTCGCTGAAGCTTTTCTCCCCAAGATCGACGGGGTATCCAAGACCGCCTATCTGACGCTGCGCTACCTGCAAAAGACCGGGCGGGAGGTGCTGGTATTCGCGCCGGACATCGCGCCGAGTCATGTCGGTGGCAGCGAGGTGGTGGCGCTGCCCTCGCTGGGCGTGCCAGCGGCGCCAGAGACGCGGGTCGCGCTGCCGCATCCGGTGGTCACGCAAAAGCTGCACGAATTCCAACCCGACCTGATCCATCTGTTCAGCCCGGCGCTGCTGTCGGTGAGCGGCATGGTCGTCGGTCGGCAGATGCGTATCCCCGTGATCGCCAATTATCAGACCGACCTGCCCGGTTACGCCCAGGCATACGGCTATCCATTCCTGAGCGGGCTGGTGGCGGACTGGCTGCGGTTCGTCCACAACGGCTGCCATCTGACGCTGGTGCCGTCGCATTCCACCATGCGGATGCTGCGTGACCAGCACTATCGGCGGCTGCGCCGCTGGGGGCGCGGGGTCAACGGTGAACAATTCAACCCGGCGCGGCGGTCACGGGCATGGCGCGATCGTCTGCTGGCAGGTCGCCCGGACGACTCGCTGCTGTGCGTGTATGTCGGTCGGCTCGCCAACGAAAAGCGGATCGATCTGCTGCTGGAGACCGCCAGCACGCCCGGCGTCGCTCTGACGATCATCGGGGACGGCGCGCTGCGCCCAGAACTGGAGAACCGGTTCGCCGGGACAGGCACGCATTTCACGGGCTATCTGTACGGTGAAGACTTGGCGGACGCCTACGCCGCCGCCGACGTGTTCCTGTTCACGGGCGCCAACGAGACCTTTGGTCAGGTGGTGCAGGAAGCACAGTCATCCGGCTTGCCCACTGTGGTGATCGATCAGGGGGGAATCGTCGATCTGGTGGAGGAGGGTGTCACGGGCTATCTGTGCCCGGCGGACGGACGTGCGTTTGCCGAGACCGTCATGCGGCTGCGCGATGATCGCGCGCTGCTGGCACGGCTGTCCGCCAATGCTCGCGCCGCCGTCGAGCGCAATTCGTGGGACGCGGTCATGACCGAGCTGGAAGGCTACTACAACGAGGCGGTCGATCTGAACGCCCGCGCCAATGCCATGCACGTCCACCCGCGCTGGGCGGTGAGCCTGCTCGGTCTGCGCTCGCCTTTCCTGTTCGGGCGGCATAACTAGGTTTAGAACTGTTATGGACGCATCGTGATGCGTCCCTGCAACCAGGACAACCCCATGACCGACGCCAAGACACTTGCCCTGATCGCGCACGACAACAAAAAAGAGACCATGATCCAGTTCGCGCTGGCGCATCGGGACGTGCTGGTGCGCTACGACCTGATCGCCACCGGCACGACCGGACGGCTGATTCAGGAACGCTGCGATCTGACCGTGACGCGGATGCTGTCGGGACCCATCGGCGGTGACGCGCAGATCGCCGCCAGGGTCGCGGTCGGGGAGATCGCCGCCGTCTTTTTCTTCATCGATCCGCTCGACAAGCACCCGCACGATCCCGACATCTATTCGCTGCTGCGCATCTGCAACGTCCACGATGTGCCGCTGGCGACCAACCCGGCGACGGCGGCGTTCATCATCTCGACAAAGGCGCTATAATCAGCCTGTGTATGGATGAGCGTTGATGCGATGACCGATACCATTCACCTGATCACCGCCGACCTGCTGCCCGGTTTTACGCTGCCGGTTGCGGATATTTTCGACCTGTGACATACAGTGCGGACGCATCATGATGCGTCCGCGCGCGGAAATATGACCTTATTTGCAGCACACAATAGAAAATATACCATGACACTCGACGCAGCTTCTCCACAACGCACCCTGATCATCCTCAATCCTCACGCGGGCGGCGGTCAGGCTGGACGCGCCTGGCGTGACCTTGAACCGCTGCTGTGGCAGCAGCTTGGCGAGCTGTTAATCGCGGTCACCGAGCGCCCCGAAGAGGTAGCGCAGCACCTCGACAAAGCCCGCGCCGCCGGCATTACCCGCGTGATCGCCATCGGCGGTGACGGCACCAATCACGGGCTGATCAACGCGCTGGCGCACCTGAACGCCCGCTATCCCGACGAAGCGCCGATGATCTACGGCAACCTGCCGATCGGCACCGGACGCGACTGGGCGCGCGGACAGGGTATGCCCCACCACGACCCCGCCGCTGCCGCCCGCTGGATCGCCCGCGCGCAGCCGATCCCGACCGACATCGGCAGACTGACACATGAAGGCGGCGCGGAATACTTCCTGAACATCGCCAGCGCGGGCATCGGCGCCGAGGTGGTGCGGCGAGTGGCGGCGGTGGGGCGGCGGCGCCCCTGGACATTCCTGCGCGCGACCGTCGGCACGATCGTCGGCGGCGGCGCGGTTGCCATGCAGGTGACTCTCGACGGCGCGCCCTGGTTCGACGGGCGCGCCTATGTGTGCGCGATCGCCAACGGCTCGACCTTTGGACACGGCATGAAGATCGCGCCGCACGCCGATGCGCGCGATGGATTATTCGAGGTGATCCTGGTCAAAGATGTGCCGCGCCTGGAGGTGCTGATCGCCTTGCAGCGGGTGTTTTCCGGCACGCACCTGACGCATCCCGCCGTCATGAGCGCCCGCGCCCGCATCGCTCAGGTGCAGACCGTCACCCCGATCGGCATCGAGCTGGATGGTGAGCTGACGCGCGCCCACGACATGACCTTCACTATTCAGCCAGGGCTGCTGTCGCTGTTGGGATAAAACACTCAGATCATACGCACGAGGACAGGATGAGCGCACGTTCTCAGGGATCGATCTTTTTCACCGAAGTGGAATATCTGGCGCTGGTCGCTGTCAGCGAACGGCGTTTTGAATTCATCCAGGGCGAAATTTTTCTGGTGGCAGGCGCCAGCGTGCGCCACATCGACATCAGCGGCGATGTCTTCGCAGCGTTGAAGACGACGCTGCGTGGGAGCGGCTGCCACGTCTACAATAATGATATGAGCGTGCGCATCGAAGAGCCGAAAAGTTATGTTTTTCCCGATCTGTCGATCGTGTGCGAGCCACCGATTATTCTCGACCCGGATAGCATGGCACAACTGCTCAATCCGGTCTTGATCCTCGAAATTCTCTCCCCCTCGACACAGCAGTACGACCTGACGGAAAAACGCGAGGCGTATCAGGCGATCGCCTCGCTTAAAACATTGATTTTCATCGCGCAGCAGGTGCCGCGAGTCAAGGTATTGGAGCGTCAGAGCGAGTCGAGCTGGCTGGAGACGATTTACACCCGCGACAGTCTGATCCCCCTGCCTGCCATCGGCGCCAGCCTCGCGTTCAGCGACATCTGTGCCAGCGTGACCTTCGCCTGACGTGGGCGGAACAGATCGTTAGGTGTCTCTATCCGCCGATCTGCGACATGACGCGCGTCAGCGGCACCACATCCTCGCCTAACCCGTGTCCCCAGGGTTTCCACCAGATGTTGTCCAGAATGATCTGGCGTATTTCGTCGTGTCCGGCGCCGGCGCGCAGCGGCGTGAGCAGATCGACCTCTTTGTCGCGCAGCAGACACAGACGCAGCACGCCATCGGCAGTCAGGCGGGCACGATTGCACGACGCGCAAAAAGGCTGTGTCACACTGGAAATGAAGCCGACCTGTCCACGCGCCCCCGGAAAGCGATACATGCGCGCTTCGCCGTCGAGCGTGCCATCGTCCAGCAGCTCCAGCGGCATGTAGGCATCCGCGATACGCTGGCGAATCTCGGCGTCGGTGACGATCTGCGCTTTGGCGAACTTCGCCACTTCCCCAAACGGCATCATCTCGATGAAGCGCACCTGCCAGGGCTGATCGACGGTCAGACGCGCCAGATCGGTCACGTCCTCCTCGTTGAAGCCCCGCACCACGACCACGTTCAGCTTGATCGGCGTCATGCCCGCGCGCTCGGCGGCATCGACTCCCGCCCACACCTGATCGATCGATCCCCAGCGGGTGATCCGCTTGAAGCGCGCCGGATCGAGCGTGTCGATGCTGATATTGACGCGCTTCAGTCCGGCATCCGCGAGCGGCTGCGCCAGCTTGTCCAGCAACACGCCGTTGGTGGTCATCGAGATGTCGCGCACGCCGGGCAGCGCGGCAATGGCGCGCACGATCGGGACGATATTTTGTCGGATAGTCGGCTCGCCGCCCGTGAGGCGGTATTTGTGGAAGCCGAGCGACGCGAATACACCGACCAGCGTGATCAGCTCGTCATCCTGCATCAGCTCGTGCGATGGGCGGAAGATCATATCTTCCGGCATACAGTACACGCAGCGCAGATTGCACTTGTCGGTCAGGGAGACACGCAGATAGTTGATGATCCGCCCGAAGCGGTCTTTTGCGACGCTGGTCACGGGGGCACCTTAGACGTATGGACGTTATCCTGACCAGTATAAACCAGTTTTGCTATTTTGATGAAGCCCATCAGCGAAATTCAGAAATTCAATGAATCACGGTAAATATACAGCCCTCACCCTAAGTCCCTCTCCCACAAGAGGCGAGGGACTTGCTACTGTGTTTCTCCTCTTCGCCCCTTGTGGGAGAAGGGGTCGGGGGATGAGGGATAACTGAGCAGTCACGAATCACGGATGCAGCACGCCTGTCTTCCTGACGCACTGCTAGATCGGGCTGCCGCCCAACGAACTGAGATCGCCTAACCCCGGCGCCAGCACGTTCAGGATCGCCGCCAGTGCCGATCCCGCCACCAGCGTCAGTACGACCACCACACCGATCATGATCAGCATGTTCACCAGGTCAGACGAGGCGATCCAGCTTTCGTCGCTGACGACCGGGCGCACGTCATACGGACGGGCGTCGGGTCCGATCGCTGCCAGCAAGTCCGCCAAGCCTTCCTTGCGGATACGTGCATCGTAGTACATCTGCGTCATGGCGATCGGCAGCAGCGGCGCGATCAGAATTTCGATGATCGCCGCGATCGTGACCGACAGCACCACAGCGGTCGATCCGCCCGCCAGTGCCGGTATCGACAGCAGTATCCCACCCAGCACTTCCTGTAACAGCAGCGAGACGCCAAAGCTGACCAGCCCAATCAGCACGCTGATGCCGAACACCTGCCAGAAGCGCGACTTGCCCAGGACGTGCGCGCGTGATACAGCAGGTCTGCCGATATTTTCGAGGACGGCGACCGGGGCGATCAGCGATCCGATCGTGATCGAGATATACAGGATGAACGCCAGAATCAGCAGCAGCGGCGGACAGATCGCAGCGGCGAACACGATCACGATCGTGACCGCGAACAGGATCAGATAAAACGAGAGATAAGCCCAGAACAGCTTGCCCAGGCGCGGAAGAGTCATCGTCCAGGCTTCGCGCAGGGTGAGCGGATTGCCAAAGAGCGACTCCGAGGCGATCGTGACGATCGTCCCGTTCAGCACCACCACCTGAATGATGCCGAGAATCAGCGCCACGACGATGACCAGGCACGCCAGACCGAGCGACGGTCCCAGCACGTTCATCATTTCCTCGGACGACATCCCTTCCAACTGCGCCGCTGTGATCTGCATGGCGGGCGTGGTGGCACCCAGCAGCGTGCCGACGACCGTGAGCGGCACGATCAGCAGCGCCGACAGCATCAGCAGCGGACCGAGATTGTCGCGGTAGATGCGAAAGGTGCCGTCCATGATCTGGAGCATGGTCTTGGCGGTCGGGCGCTGCCCGGACGCTGCGCCTGGCTCGTCCGACCGTTTCGATTTTTGTGGTTCATCTTCGTACAACATCGCTGCACCCCTGGGGTTGTGGTCATGTAATTTACCCATTGTAATGCCAAAAGCCCCCAAAATACGGGGGGAATCATGGGTTCACAGGGGGAGAAATCCGGGGTAGACTATCGAGTGATTGTGGGCAGTGGGTCTGCGTCCAGCGCGGACGCCCTCATCGAGACAAGACCATCCGCATCCACCTGACGACTGACATAAAATCTGCTCGTTCAAGGGGCGCTCTGTTATCGGTTTAACGATAGGGGCTTCTGGACTATGAAAAAGTTGGTGACGACTCCTCAGTCATACGACTCGAATGTCGCGCGCGCACAAACGCTCGACGCCAGTTGGTATCTCGACCCGGCTGTCTACGACCGGGAGATGGAACGCATTTTCGCGCGCACCTGGCAGGTCGCCGCGCGCCTCGATCAGCTGGCAAAACCAGGCGATTACCTGGCGACCGAGGTCGCGGGTGAGCCGATCGTACTGGTGCGTGACCAGACGAATCAGCTCAGAGCCTATTACAACGTCTGCCCGCATCGTGCCGGGATCGTCGCGCGTGGCAGTGGCAATCGCAAGGCGCTGCAATGCCTGTATCACGGCTGGACATTTGACCTCAACGGCTGTCTGCTGCGCACGCCGGGATTGGAAGGCACCGAGGGCTTCGATCCGGCGCAATTCGCCCTGCAGCCGATCCGGGTCGATACCTGGGGCGCCTACATCTTTGTCAATCTCGACTCCGGTGCCGCGCCGCTGGCACAGGTGTGGGGTGACGCGCTGACGGCGACCAGCGGCATCGACCTGAACCAGTGGCGCATGGTCGAGCGCGCCGAGTATCTGATCGACTGCAATTGGAAGGTCTATCTCGACAACTACTCGGAAGGCTATCATGTGCCGTTCGCGCATCCCGGCATCGCCAAAGAGATGAACCTGGATGATTACTTTGTCGATACCTGGCGCTTTCACAGTCAGCAGCGGGTGCGGATCAAGCCAGCGGGCAAGGGCAGCGCCAAAGATCGGCGTTATCCCACGCCTGGCGAGAACGACTTCATCAAATATCATGTCATGTTCCCCAACTTCATGATCGATGAATACCCCGACAATCTCTCGATCAACGTGGTCAAGCCCGTCTCGGTCGATAAGACGCTGCTCAGTTTCGAGTGGTATTTCAAAGACGAACACGACGACGCCACCGTGACCAGCATGGTGCGCTTTGCCGATGATGTGCAGTACGAGGACATCGAGATTTGCGAGTACGTGCAGCGCGGCTTGCAATCGCGTGCCTACAATCGCGGGCGCTTCTCGGCACGGCACGAAAACGGCGTGCATCACTTTCAATCGCTGGTGCTGGAATATCTCGACAACGACACCGTGCCGCTCGACACCAGCCTGACCCCGCGTGAAGACTGGAACGCCACCCTGCACACCTGGCGTGGCACGCCGGCGCGGAACGCTGTAGCTGTCCCGTGACGCTCGGCACAATCAACCGTGCTGGCAGACCCGATCTGGCGCGGCTGCTGCGGGCGATCGCTGCCGTCCCCCCTCAGGACGAGCTGGCGGATACGTCACAGCTCGTCCGCGCCTTGAGCGGCGGTCGTCCGCTGTCGCTGATGCTGCCAGAGCTGATCGATCCCGATCGCGCCGACGCCCCCCATCCTGCTCTCGTCTATCTGGGCGCATTCGGTGAAATCGACGGTGTGAGTGTCGCCGATGACTCCGATGACGCCGACATCGCGCTGGTGCTGCATCTGTCTGGCGCCGATCCGACCGTCACCGCCCTCCAGGTAGAGGCGGCGATCACCGCAGGACATCGTACCGCGCTGGTCGATGTCAGTCAGGGCGCCGATCGCGCCGATCCCGCCCTGCTCCCGGCGCTGGCGAATACGACCGTCTACATCGGCAATCTGGCCGCATACGATGTTGACATCAACCGGGCGATCGCGGCGGTGATGACGCCCATCCGCGACGGTACAGCGCATCGCCGCTATCTGGCACTGACGATGGTGTACTACTGGGCATGGCGCGGCATCGTCGAGTCCGAGGTACTGGCTGCGTTTGGCGAGTCGATCCCGCCGCATAAAATGCTGCGGGCGACCACCCAGGCACGTTCACGGTTGGGCGCGGAATTGCTCAAAGTGCGCGGACGCGGGTTACCTTATGTCATCCGCACGATTGGCTTCGACGGCGGACGGGTGGACGGATTTTGGGTCGATCTGGCGAGCGACTCATAACAGCTAAAGCCGGGGGCTTTAGGGTGCTTTTTCGGTAATATCCGTGTGCCTGCCAGTCCAGCCGGGAAGCAGTCGAAACAATGCGGTCACCCGCGCACTATTTGGCTCTCCTCTCCCCGACGCCCATTCCTGACGGCAGTCGGAGAGAGGATCGCGGCATGCGTAGTTACTTATTCTCCGCGCGGGTGCGCGGCGAAAAAGTCCCATATCACCTGGGTGCCATCGACATCGTAGGCGACCAACCCCGGATCGACGCCCATCGGGTTGCGATGACCGGGCCAGGTGTGTCCGCCAAACACAAAGCCGAACAGCGTCGCCGACGCCCCACCCGCACAGGCATTGTGACGACTGACGATCCCAATGATGCGATCGTCCGGGTCGCTGTCGGGCAGCGCCAGCACATCGGCGTCATCGGTACAGCCGTTGTGCCGCGCCCAGTAATCGAGGCTGTTGAACGCGCTCATGTAGCCGATGCCAGAACGCGGACTGCCCGTCCAGGGCACGATGCGATCGTCGGTGCCCACCATGAACAGCACCGGCAGCGGCGCGGCGACATCGCAGTAAGGCATGACATATTCCGGCATGGTCGAGGCGACCGACGCCACCGCCGCCACGCGCTCGCCCAGCTCGCAGCCCGCGCGCAGCGCCATCATGCCGCCCATCGAGTAGCCGGTCACGTACACACGCGCCGGATCGATGCTGAGAGTCGATTGCAGGAAGGTGATCACGCCCAGCAGATACGCCGAGTCGGACACCGCTGGGTCGATGCGCGAGTCGATCGCCGCCGGGCGACCATCGTTCCAATAGCCATTGATGCCATCAGGATAGGCGGCGATGAAGCCAAATTCGTCCGCCAGCGCGCTGAACCCGGTCTGTTGTTCCGCCAGCACGCCCGTGCCGTTGGCGCCGTGCAGCACGATCACCAGCGCGGTCGGCGCGGTCGTGGACAGGTAACTTTCCGGGATGTAGACGTTATAGGCGCGATCCATGCCGCGCTGGGTCGCCTCGATGCTGTACGAGCCGAATCCAGGAAATTCGCGGATGGTGCCCGGCGGCAGCGGCTCGACGGGCGCGACATCGGGCGTGATCTCCATCGTCGCTTCGGCTGTCAGCTCCGGTGTCACTTCTGGAGTCGCCTCCTGCGCGGAGACAGCGGCGCCCAGCAGCAGGGCGATCAGGGCGATGAAAATCAGGGAACGAGTGCTCGTCATGGGTTAGCCTCCTGATACCATCGTTGGCGCCGTCGTCGGATTGAGGATCGGTGCGGTAGTCGCGGGTGCGGGTGGGAAGGTGGGCGCGCTGTCGATCAGCTCTTCGCTGCCTGCAGCTACCGGGGTTTGTGGAATCAGCAGATCGCCCTGGGTGAAGGTCTGCGAGGCGCCGAGCGGACTATTGGTCGCTGTGTTGGCGTTGGCGCCGATGTCCTGGGCGCAGCGAAAGCCAATCCAGGCGGTCGGCTGGAGCGGATCCCGATCCTGGCGATGCACGGTGCGGGTGAAGAAAGGCACGCTGTCCCACGAGCCACCGCGCACCACTTTCGTCGTCCCGGACAACGGTCCACGCGGATCGGGGATGGTGGCTTCAGGACGCCCGTAGAAGCGCCCATCGTACCAGTCGCCCATCCACTCCGCCACATTGCCCGCCAGATGCAGCACGGCAAAATCGCTGGCGCCTTCGCTGAGCGCGAATACGGGCACGGTAGCGGGGTCGCCCGATGCCGGACGGCGGGTGCTGGCGCGCAGCGGATCCCAGGCATTGCCCCAGGGGAAAATCTTGCCATCGCGTCCGCGCGCGGCGCGTTCCCATTCCGCCTCGGTGGGCAGGCGCCGACCGACCGCCTCGCAGTAGGACTTGGCACCGTACCAGGTGACGTTGGTCACAGGAAAGTCGTTGACCGCGGTCAGGACACTGTAGGTCTGACTGTCGAAGTTGATGTTGCTGGTCTCTGAGTCGTTGCGCGTCTGCATACAGGGCTGACCACCGCAGCCGTTGCGGTGCGATCCGGGTCCGAGCGTGTTCATGAAGGCGAGAAACTGCGCGTAGCTGACCTCGGTGCGGTCGAGGTTGAAGGCGCTGACGGTCACCTGATGTTCCGGCGCAGAGTCTTCACCGTATTCTGGCGCGCAGGCGCCGGGCTCGCCGCCGTATCCAGCCAGACATTCGCGCACCGCCTGAGCGACCTCTGCGACGTTGGTGCCCATCGTAAAGGTGCCTCCCTCGATCAGGACGGTCTCACTCGCCAGCGAGCGCAGGGCGTCAAAGGCGCCGGGGGCGACCAGCGGCGCCGCGCCGGTGCTGCCTGTGCCCGTCGCGCCAAACGTATTGACGCCCAGTCCAGGGGTGGGCGGGAGTGTCGCGGCAAGCGTCAGAAAGGTCGCGTTGATAGTCGGAGTCGCGGTCGGCGGCATGACCTCCAGCGAAATACCCGTCGTGGCGGTGGCGGTCGCCAGCGGCGCGGGGTCGGTCGGCGTGGCGGGCGCGGGTGTGGCGGTGACGATCAGCACCTGTGGCGTCGGGGAGGGCAAATTCGCCAGCGCGTTGGTATCGACGGCGAGAAAGCCGAATGCCAGCCCGCCCAGGACCAGCATAACCGAGCAGCCGAAGCCCAAGACGGAGCCGATGATGATCCACTGCCAGGCTGCGCCACCCGATCGCCGTCCGACATAACCGTAATTTCGTGACATCCTGACACCCTTTTCCTCGGATCGAGCGCGTTCAGACGCGCGAGCCGTCGTCATACATTTATGTTGATAGAATGCCAAGTCTAAACGAAATACCCTATCACTGACAACCGTAGGGTCTTTCATACGGCGGGTTTCGGAGGGAACCCACAGGTTTTCACAACGACGTAAAATGCAGACAGCTTGATTAGATCACGGTAGATCACGGTTTTCTCTGCGGACGTATGGTGATGCAGTCCCTACGTCGTTTGACTTCCCGTTGGGAACGCCATGAGATCGAATATCCGTTTCACTCACATCACACAACGATTACAATTCACTGATACAGTTCCGACTAGACAGGATCCATTATGGCGAGCATCGGCATTCCCGGCGACAGCAAAGCAGATCATCCCGCGTCCGGGCTGCGTCCGGTCAATCTGCATACCGATCTCGCGGCGCTGGCGGACCTGATCGAGCTGGCGTTTGCCGAGACGATGGACAGCAACGGACGCAGCGCCATCCGCGAAATGCGCGCCCTGAGCGGCATGGGGGTGGGACGCGCCCTGGTGTTTGGGCTGAACGAGCTGGCGGCGGGTGTCAATCTGGGCTTCGTGTGGGTGGAGGACGGGCGCGTGGTCGGCAATGCCTCCATTTATCCGGCGTCACTACCCGCCGGCGCGCCGCGCGCCTGGATCATCGCCAATGTCGCGGTGCATCCTGATTATCGCGGGCGCGGCATCGCCAGCGCGCTCATGAGCGCCAGCATGGACACGGTGCGGGCGCGCTCTGGCAGCGCCACGCCGATCGCCATTCTGCAGGTGCATGATCCCAACGCGGTGGCGCTGCATTTGTACGAACGGCTCGGATTCACCTTCGAGCGCAAGTTCACCACCTGGCGCGCGCCGTCCATGACGCGCATTCCGCCACCGCTGCGCGCCAACGAACTCTACATCACCCGCCGCCGTCCCGACGAGTGGCGCGCAGAATATGCACTGGCGCAGGCGGTGCGCCCCAATGAGCGCGGTGGCGTCGGCTGGCTGCGTCCGACGGTGCCGGGATTATTCAGAAAGCCGCTGTGGGTGCTGCTCGGTGATATGATCAATCTGCGCGCCATCGAGCGGCTGATCGTGCGCGGCGACGGCGCCGAGGCACAGCACCTTTCCGCAGCGTTGTGGATCGAGACCGGGTTCGCCACGAGCAGCACCCATCTGACGCTGCTGTGCGATCCCGACTACACCGCCACCTATGGCGAGGCGCTGCTGCATCTGGCAATACGGCGGTTCGCGCTGCGCACAGCGCTGACGATCGAGCATCCCGCCGATGACGAGGTGGTGACGGCGCTGCTGCGGCGTTACGGATTTTCAGCACAGCGCACGCTGGTGCAGATGCGCTGGCACGGGAACAGGGACGCATAACCATGCGTCCGCATAATCTGAAAGGGCGAATCCATGAACGAGACGATCCTGATCGTCGATGACGAGCAAAATATCATCGACCTGGCACAAATGTATCTGGAACAGGAAGGCTATCTGGTCGCCAGTGCCACCGACGGCATGAGCGCGTTGCAGCTGATCGCGGAGACGCCGCCCGCGCTGGTCGTCCTCGATCTGATGCTGCCCAGGCTGGATGGGTGGGAGGTGTGCCGCCGCGTCCGTGCCGACTCCGATCTGCCGATCCTGATGCTGACCGCGCGCAGCGAGGACATCGACCGGATCGTCGGGCTGGAGCTGGGCGCCGACGACTATCTGACCAAGCCATTTCACCCGCGCGAGCTGGTCGCCCGTGTGCGCGCCATCCTGCGCCGCGCCTACCGTCCTGCGCCCACCGAGACCAGCGCCGCCGGGCTGACGATCGCCAATCTGACCATTTACCCCGACCGCCGCATCGTCCATGTAGACGGTGTGCCAGTCGATCTGCGTATGAAAGAATTCGACCTGTTGAGCGCGCTCGCTGGCAGCAAAGGCATCGTCTTCACCCGCGAAAAGCTGCTCGACGTGGTGTGGGGCTACGATTTTGCCGGGGAGACGCGCACCGTCGATGTGCATGTCGCGCATCTGCGCCACAAGCTCAAGGGGATGCACCCGACGATCGAAACCGTGTGGGGCGTGGGTTACCGCCTCGATTACGAATCGTGAGCCGACCATGAGTCAGAGTACCTTACGCGGACGGCTGTTTTTGTCCTATCTGCTGGTGCTGCTGGTGACGCTGGCAGTGATCAGCGGGGCGCTGCTGCTGATCTTCAACACTCGCACCGCCCCGATCGAGCCGACCCTCGAACGCCTGGCGACCTTCGCCGTCAATATCAACCTGCGCGACCTGCTGCGCGAGTCCAACTTCCGCCTGTTCCGCCCCAACGAAGCCGATTTTGCCGATCTCTCCCGCGTCCTCGATGGGGTGGCGACGGAATATGAGGTGCGGATGCTGCTGGTCAGTATGGGCGATCGGGCGGTCTTGTACGACAGTGCCGCCATCTATGCCAGAGGCACGATCCTGAGCGGTGAAGTCCAGGCATACCGGGTGCCTGCCGCGATCACCAATCGGCTCTATGCCCAGGTAGACGCCATCGGCGGCTCGTTCACCGACCCGGCAGACGGGCAGGAATGGCTGTTCGTCGGCATCGAGGGCTTTAAACGTGAAGGTGCCGCACCGGGCATGGGCAGCGGCGATCGGGCGCCGATCCGCGAAAGCACCCACGCGCTGATCTACGCCGATCTGCGTCCTCAGCAAACCCTCCAGGATGCGCTGACCGACTTTGGCGCCGAGCTGTTCCCGCTGCTGGCACAGGGTGCGCTGGTCGGGATCGTGATCGCGGTCATCGTCGCCGGGCTGATCGCGCGCAGCATCGCCCGTCCACTGCAAACGCTGGCTGCGGCGGCGGGCGAAATGGCACAGGGCTACTACGGGCATCAGGTGGCGGTATCGGGTCCGCGTGAGGTGCGGGCGCTGGCGGAGTCGTTCAACGCCATGAGCGGCGAGGTCAAGGCGACGCAGCAGGCGCAAAAAGACTTCATGGCGAATGTCTCGCACGATCTCAAGACACCGCTGACCTCGATCCAGGGCTTTTCCGGCGCGATCATCGACGGCACCGCGCCCAATCCGGTCAAGGCGGCGCAGATCATCCACCAGGAGGCAGAACGCCTCAATCGCATGGTGACCGAGCTGACCGACCTGGCGCGGCTGCAGGCGGGTCAACTGTCGATGCACATGACCCCGCTCGACCTGGCGCGCCTGACCGAGAGCGTCGCACAGCGCCTGAGCGTGATCGCCCACGAGAAAAATATCACGCTGACCGTCGATCCGCACAGCGCGCCGATCCCCATCAACGGCGACGGCGATCGGCTGGTGCAGGTGGTCACCAATCTGATCGGCAACGCCATCAAGTACACCCCATCTGGCGGTCATGTCTGGGTCGGGGCGCGGGACGCGGGCGGCGGCGCCGCGCTGACGGTGCGCGACGATGGACAGGGGATCGCCCCGGCGGAGCTGGATCGTATCTTCGAGCGCTTTTATCAGGTGGACAAGACGCGCGGACCGCAGCGCGGCACGGGCTTAGGGCTGGCGATCGTGCGCGAGATCGTCACAGCGCACGGCGGACAGATCGAGGTGCGCAGCGAGGGCGAGGGACGTGGCTCGACCTTCACGATCTGGCTGCCCTCGCCGGGAATGAGTACGGTCGTGCGGCGGCGGGCGTCATGAGGCGGATATGGTTTTTCAGGCTGGCGATCTTCTGTCTGGTGAGCGTGGCGGGTATCGCGCCGACCAGCGCGCAAGACCCGTTCGACGGCGCGGTGGCAGCGGCAATTGCCGCATACAATCGTCTGCCGAACAATCCGCACGCCTTGCGCGAGGTCGGGCGTATCAGCGACGCCGACGGCGCCATCATTTTTGCCGAGATGATCGACGGCGCGACCAGGATCGTCTATCCCGGCGTGATCGAGTGGCTCTATGTCAATCGTAATGCGGGGGTGTGGACGGTTACGCTGCCTGGCACGCTCACCTATCGTACTGCCTACCGTATGCTCTCACAGTCACTCAAAGATGGGATGGACGCCGCCGACCGCCTGGTGCGCACGCAGGCACAGCCAGGATTGGTCGCGCCCGCCGCGCTGCTCGATTACGAGCTGCCTTTTCCCGACGGTGCCTATGGCACGATCACGCGCAGCTACGACGCGCACGGGATCGGGCGCATCGACTTTGACCTGACCGCGCGTGAGGTCGCCGCCGCCAAAGACGGGCTGATCGTGTACGCCGACGACGCCTCGACCATTCAGACTTACGAATCGGGCGGGTGGTGGTACTGGAATACGGTCATCATCCAGCATGACAATCATCAATACTCGCTCTATGGGCATCTGGCAGCGGACAGCGTGCCAGCGTGGATTCGCGCGGGGTGTCCGCGTGAGACGCCGCGCGTCCCCTGCGCCGTCCCGGTGCGCGCCGGAGAGGTGATCGGCTTGGAAGGCAATACCGGGAATTCGACTAATCCGCATCTGCATGTCGAGTTCGGTCAGGGCTATGGCGTGGTGCCCTATCTCGATCGGCTCGACGGCGACAACGACGGGGCGCGCGATCAGGTGATCTACGCGGGCTACGTCTACGGCGAACACGATGTCGGGCTGAACGGTGTCGCGCCGGATGTGGTCGGGGCGTGGGGATATCTGACGGTGCTGGAGGCAGTGGTGGGGGAGTGAAACGGGGCGACCGGATGAATCGCCCCGATTTTATGAAAGGTGATGATGCAGTTTACAGATCGTCCTGGTCGATACGGCACCGAGGCGACCACAGCGCGACATTCATCCCCGTGATGATGCAGTTTACAGATCGTCCTGGTCGATACCCTGCCATACTTCCGACAACCACTGCTCAGGGATGTCGTTGTCGGTATGCGAAATGAAGGGAGCGGGCACCGTCTCTCGTGCCAGCAGGATACGCAGGATGTTGGGCGCTACGCCGACACAGGCACTCAGATCGACCAGCAGATCATCGTCGATCAGGCTGTCCTGGACGCGCCCCTCGATCAGGTCAACCATCATGGCATCATCGATGTACAAGGCGTGCGCCGCCGCCGCGACGGTGAGCTGCGCCTGATGCAGCAGCCGGGACAGTACCTTGCCGAACAGCAGTATCGGCGCTGCATCGCGCATCGAGGCGCGGAACGGATTCACTTCATCATCCGCCTCCAGCGCTGCGTCGCTGAACAGCGGCATCTGAATTTCTGCGTCGCTGTCCTCCGGGTTATGAGGTAGCAAACAGCGGGACATATGCATAATGGTGATGACCTGTTCCGACATTTCGCGGCTGTTCATGCGCAGGGTGACTGGAAGATTTACCTCGACGACGCGCTGTGCATCGCGCTCGATCCGAATCCTGTATTGATGCGTTTTTGTCTGCTTCTTCTTGCTGACGACCTCGACATGCGCGTTGCCAAATCCAACCGCGCCCTGCAACATCTGTTTGAACGATTGGCGATCTTCGTATACGGACGAAGACTCGGGACAATAGACAAAAACCGACATGCGGTTTCCCTCGTTCACGGTATGTCCTCCCATCCTATCAGGTGTAGGTGATGCATCCAGACGCACAAGCGAGCGGTGGATGGTTGCACGCGCTCGATAACTCGGTCTCTGGTGCATTATTTCAGGAATGGTCGCAGTGATCTGCAGACTCGCCGCAGATTTTGGCTAATATCTTTCTCACTGTAATGATACTTCTCAGCCAGGTCTGCGATACTCTCGCCGCGCAGATAGTGTCGCAGCAGTATCTCCTGGTGAACGGGATTGATGTCCAATTTCAGCAGCCACTCGGTTAAACCGTCCAACTGATGTTCGCGCAGATAGATCGTTTCCGCCGAGGCGGTCGCCATCGGGTCGGAAAAATGGTCCGCCCCCGGCGGCAGTCGATCGGCATCGATGCTGTCGGGCGATGGCTCTTCTTCAGAATCGAGCGAGACGAGATGATTGTGATCGTCGAAGGTGCGTTTCAGCCAGCGGCGCAGACAAAAGATCGCCGCCCCCCGAAAAAAATGATAGGTCTGAGCCTCGCCCTGAAAAACGGCTCTGGAGATCGAGACGAACAGATCGCCCCAGGCATGGGTGATGATCTCCTCGACGACTTCATTTTCCTGCAAATCGTTCATGATGACACCGGTGCCCCGTATCTGTTTGCGCAGTGATTTACGCAGATCGATGCGCAATTGGGGCGTAAAAAAGGAGATGACGGCATCCCAGGTAGGGACATGACGCTGTTGCAGCAGCGCAAAGATCTCTGCGTTCAGCGTGATGACCTTTTTGTCGTTTCCGTTAGCCGGCACAGGAACACCTCCATGAATATTGTTGCAATCGGTCGATCTCGGATGCTGTTGCGTGCGGCGCAGCGTGCGCGCCTTTGGCGTCTGCAAAATCCTTATCGACACTACCGTGTCAGAAACATACCATGCTGTGCCTCCTTTTTTTTCAATCAGGCTCCAAAACGGGCAGCGCTGATGCGCGCTGACTCGATAAACGCATTATCTGACATTTTGGCTTCAAATTGGCTTCAGATTGGTGTTCTTTCGATCGTCTGTGCGTTTAGCGAGTGTAGGCCAGTGTAGACAGGCATGGGGAGCGCATCGATGAAAACAACAAAACTAAAACGGATATTTTTCATCGTCATGGGCACGCTGATACTGACATTGACTCTGATTTTCAATGCTCATCGCTACTTTAGCGCGCACTCGGTCGATATGCTGCTCGACTGCCTCGATGCTGGATTGCTCCTGCTGGTTTTCCTGTTTTATGGGGATTTATCTTAGTCTGGAGAAGGGAGGGGAAACTATGAGCGGATATGAAGGCTACTTCATCGTGTTTCTGCTGGGAATTGTGCTGGGGATGCTCATGAATCGGCGCGACTTCGATCGACGAATTCGCTGAAACCATCTGGACGGTCTTCATTCCCTCCCTTGTTGCGGTGGGGAGGGGTAGAGATCGAGGGTAGGTGAGTATTGCGCGACGCGCTACAATCTGAAAATCGTGTGCGACTGGCACACGTCTGACAGCACGAAAGGCAGCGAACCATTATGAAAATCGGCATCATCGGTGCAGGAC
>Ga0163147_10001524_pt1 | contig 35084 bp, 27 predicted proteins | sample OliLakLV19MP6G1_FD_148597 | JGI IMG/M metagenome (GOLD analysis project Ga0163147, IMG submission 148597) | Freshwater microbial mat bacterial communities from Lake Vanda, McMurdo Dry Valleys, Antarctica- Oligotrophic Lake LV.19.MP6.G1 | ecosystem: Environmental > Aquatic > Freshwater > Lake >...
ACGTTGGCCGCCAGCCCCCCTTCTCCCTCCACCATCACCAACCGCAACGAAGGCAGCTCCGCCCGAATCGCGTCCAGGTGGACCGCGCGCTGCCGATCGATCGCCAGCGCTGCCACCGCCCCGTCCTGCGCGATCATCAGCCCACGCCGCCACGGCGCCTTCGGATCGATCGGGACATAACTGGCCCCCGCCGCCAACACGCCGAGTAGCGCGCGCAGCGCGAGCGGCGTCTTCTCCATCCAGAGAGCGACGCGATCGCCGGGTCCGATGCCGCCTTCCCGCAGCGCCTCGGTCACGCGCAGGGCGTCGCGCCAGACCTCGGCGTAGGTCTGGGTGGAGGTCCCCGCATGCACCGCGGGTCGATCGGCATGCTCGATCGCGGCCGATAACAACCGATCGATCAACGTGGCGGGTCTGGAACGGTCGATGGAAGCTCCCGACATCGCGGCTAGAGACCCAAGTAGGAGGCGATCAGCTTGCGCTGGATCTCGGAGGTCCCGGAATACAACCGTCCGGCCAACGCGTCGCGGTGCTCGCGTTCGATCTCGTACTCGATCGTGTACCCGTAGCCGCCGAAGATCTGCATCGCGTCGAGGCTCGCCTGCACCTGCGCCTCGGAGATGAGCAGCTTCGCCATCGCCGCCTCCATCGGGGCGGAACCGCCGGAATCCTTGATCCAGGCGATCTTGTAGAGCAGGAGCTTGGCCTGCTCGATGTCCATGCGCATTCTCACGAGCCGATCGGCCACCGCGGGGAACTTGCCGATCGACTGATTGAACTGACGCCGCTCCTTCGCGTGGCGGTGCGCGCGCTGGTAGATCCGCTGCATCGTGCCGAGATGCGACGCGAAGATGAAGGCGCGCTCGTACTCCATCGACTCCTGGAAGAGGCTCATCCCGCCCCCTTCGCGACCAAGTCGCGCCGTCGACGGCACGCGCACGTCTTCGAGGACGATCTCGCCCATCGGCGATGTCCGCAGGCCCATCTTCGGGATGGCGGGACCGAACGTGACGCCGGGCATCTCGCGGTCGATCAGGAACGCCGTGATGCCGAGCGCCTTCAGCTCTGGCCGAACATTGGCGAAGACGATCGCGAAATCGGCCACTGGCGCGTTGGTGACGAAGGTCTTCGCGCCGTTGAGGACGTAGGAGTCGCCGTCCTTCACCGCCCGTGTGCGCAGCGCGAGGGCGTCGGAGCCCGAATCGGGTTCGGTCATGCCGTGCGCGCCGATGAGGCGACCGGAGCAGGTCCCGGTCAGGTACTTCGCCTTCTGTTCCTCACTGCCGAAGTGCGCGATCGGGATCTCGACCGACCAGATCTGCGCGTTGAGCGAGAAGACGAGGCCGTTGTCCTCGCACGCCTCGCCGAGCGCTTCGCAGACGAGAACCGTCGTGGCGAGATCCTGTCCCTGCCCGCCATACGCCTCGGGCAGATGAAGCCCCTGGATCCCCATCTCGCCGCACGCCTGCCAGCCGGCGCGGGAGAACTCCGCGTCTCGATCGCGCCGGATCATGTCCCCGTTGAGGCGGGTGCGCGCGAACTCCTGCACCGCGCGGGCGAGTTCGAGTTGCTCGGGGCGGAACGAGAAATCCATCGGGGGGACCTGCTCTCGAAGGGTTCGGTCGACCGGCGCGAGGCGCCGCAAACCGCCGTAGTATAACCGTCGCGCGCGAAAAACTCGGTTGCGGAGCCGCAAAGCGATTGCGTAAGTTTTCCGGACACAAGAAAGGAGGTGCTCCAAACTATGAGACGTTTGACCAGTGAGGTGCCTGAACGTTAGGCGGCCCTTCCACCTCCGGTTGCGGACGAGACGTCTTCGATCGCAATTGGGGGAGTGACCGGTCCAGCTCGAGAAGATCTTCGGATCGAACCGTTCGAATCAGACCGTAACCTGGCCGAAAGGCTGGGAGTCGCAGGCGGGGCCGCCGGCGAAATCCCAACAGGCTGCCGAACCCAGGGGTTCCGGGATTGGTCGTCCCGGACCGGACTCTCCGGAGTCTGGAAGAACCCCTGGGTTTTTCTTTCCCGAACTGAAATGACCCCGTGGGAACCCGATGGACTGGCGTGTCCACGCCGCTCTGGTCTTCGTCCAAGTGAGCTTCGGCGGCTTCCATGTCGCCGGCAAGTCGGTCCTCGAACACCTCTCCCCGCTCTCTCTCGGCTGCCTCCGCGTCCTCGTGGCGACGCCGATCCTCCTGCTGCTCGCGCGCATCTTCGAAGGACCGCAACCGATCCGCGCGCATTGGCGCATGTTGGCGCTGCTCGGCTTCCTCGGCGTGTTCGTGAACCAGGTGCTCTTCATCACCGGCCTCAAACTGACGAGCGCGACCAATGCGGGCATCCTCATGCCCTCGATCCCGGTCTTCGCCGCGGCGGCGGCGGTGGCGCTCAGGGTCGAGAAACTCGAGATGCGCACCGTCTCGGGGATCGCGCTCGCGGTGGGCGGCGCGCTGGTCATGCTCGACCCCTCGCGGTTCGGCGCCCTCGACAGCGGCGCGCTCGGGAACCTATGTCTGCTCGCAAACGCGCTGGCCTTCGGGGTCTTCCTGGTGCTGCAGCGACCGCTGCTGAAGGTGCTCCCCCCGCTCACGCTCGTCGCCTGGTCGTTCCTCTTCGGCGGGATCGGCGTGCTCTTGGTCGGCGCGCGAGATCTGGCGCAGCTCCCGTCGGCCCCGCTCACGGGCGCCGACTGGGCCAAGATCGCCTACATCGTGCTCATTCCGACGGCGCTCAACTACGCCCTCAACACCTGGGCGGTGAGGCGCTCGTCGCCGTCACTCGTCGCCACATACACGACACTCCAACCAGTCACCGCGGCGACGTTGGCCGCGTTCTTCCTCGGCGAGCAGCTCGAATGGCGCCAGCTCTGGGGATTCCTGCTGATCGTGGCGGGGCTGGTCGTGGTGACCGCGCGGCGAGGGCGAGGCGCGGACCACGCGATCAAATCGTGACGTCAAATGGTGACGTCAAATGGTGACGTGGAATCCCGCGTCGACGTAGATCACGTCGCCGGTGATGCCGCTGGAGAGGTCGCTGCAGAGGAAGAGCGCCGTCGTCCCGACCTCCTTCGGCGTGACGTTTCGCTTGAGCGGCGCGCGATCGGCGTGGATTCCGAGCATGCCGGTGAAGCCTGAGATGCCGCGCGCGGAAAGCGTGTTGACCGGCCCAGCCGAGATGCAGTTGACGCGGATCTTGCGCGGTCCCAGTTCCTGCGCGAGCAAGCGCGTGCTCTGCTCCAGCGCCGCCTTCGCGGTCCCCATCACGTTGTAGTTGGCCAGGGCCCGCTGCGCCGCGATGAACGAGAGGCTGACGATCGCGCCGCCTTCGGTCATGAGCGGCGCCGCGCGCGAGGTCAGGGCGAGCAGGCTGAACGCGCTGATCTCCAGCGCCACGCGGTACCCCTCGCGCGAGGTGTCGACGAACGCGCCTTCCAGATCCTCGCGATTGGCGAAGGCGATCGCATGCACGAGGACATCGACGCGACCCGCCTCGGCGCTGATGCGCGCGAAGGCCGCGTCGAGGCTGGCGTCGCTCGCGACATCGCACTCCACCAGGAGACTGCCCGGATACTCCGCGGCGAGTTTGGCGGCCGCGTCCGCGAACCGTTCGCTCTGGTAGGTGAGGACGAGACGCGCGCCGGCGTCGCCCAGCTCCTTGCCGATCGCCCAGGCCAGGCTGCGATGGTTGGCCACTCCGGCCACGAGCGCCGTCTTCCCGCTGAGATCGATCTTGGTCACACGGATCTCCTCTGGTTGCGTTATCGCTGCGACAGGATCGCCCCGAGCGCCATCCCCGCGGCGCAGAGTACGACGCCACCGACCAAGTGGAGCAAGACGTAGCTGAGCGCGAGCGGCCAGGCCCCGGCGCGCGCCAGGTCGACCGTCTCCAGCCCGAAGGCGGAAAACGTAGTGAAACCGCCCAGAAAGCCGACTTGGAGTAGAGCCAGAGGCACGGAGAGTTCGGGTCCGGACACCGGCGCGCGAGCCCTCAGAACCGAGGCCACGAGCCCGACGAAGAAACAGCCGACCAGGTTGACCGTCAGGGTCCACAGCGGGAGCGCGATGCCGGCGCGATGTGCGACGGGCATCATCCCCACCGCTACGAGGTAGCGGCTGACCGAACCCAGCGCGCCGCCGAGCGCGACCCAGATGATCGTGGACATGGTTGAGCCTCCTGTCGTTGCCTCGCGGTGAGCGATCGTACAAGCTGTCGGTTGTGGAATGAAGAGCTGCGCTCGGCGGGGGCCAGGCCAACGCTGCAAGTCGATGTTCCTTCTAGTGACTCGCGGTGACGATCGCTCGACACGGCCGGTTCGAACCTCCGGCGAGCAAGAAGCCGACGGGCAATCGAAGGTCTCGGTTGAAGCTCCGCCGACTCGCGCTGGGTGATTCCGATACCAAGGTCGACCTGCAGGTGGGGCCAAGGCGAGATTCCCCTTGAAGTTGGACCCCTCGGCCGTGACAACTCCCGACCGGGGATCGGGAGCACAGTTTTCCGTTCCACAACCTTCGAGATGAGAAGACGCGGCTGGGGAAGGGAGTTTTCGTTGGAGGGGGTCTTCGTCCACCCGCAAGGGCTCTGTGAGTCGACCGAGGTCGGCGAGGGGACCCGCATCTGGGCCTTCGCGCATGTCATGAAAGGCGCGCGGGTCGGCGGCCACTGCAACATCGGCGAGACGGCGTTCATCGAATCGGGCGCGGTGCTCGGCCACCATGTCACGGTGAAGAACGGCGTCGCCGTCTGGGACAAGGTGGTCATCGAGGATCACGTCTTCCTCGGGCCGTTCTGCGTGTTCACCAACGACCGGATCCCGCGCAGCCATCCCGACTACCGCACCGGCCGGGACGGTTGGGCGCCCACCCTCGTGAAGAGCGGCGCCAGCATCGGCGCAAACGCGACGATCGTCTGCGGGGTGACGCTCGGCCACTGGTGTTTCATCGGCGCCGGCGCGGTTGTGACCAAAGATGTCGCGGATCATGCCCTGGTCGCCGGAAATCCCGCGCGACAACTCGGCTGGGCCTGCCGCTGCGGACGTCGTCTTCCCGAGTCGCTCGTCTGCGCCTGCGGCCATCGCTATGCCCTGGTGCAGGGCAGCCTCGTCCCCTCCTGATTCCACCTGTGGACGAACGGCCGGCGTTGCACGTCCTCGCGCTCTACTCCCTCTCCCAGTTCTGGTCGATGGGCGAAGGGAAGGGCGCCTCGGCGTTCACGCGGACCTTGCAGGCGCTGACGCGCCGCGGCCATCGCGTGACGGTCTCGCTGCCCGCGGAGGCGGGGGCGCCGGCGGAGATCGGCGAATTCTCGGGGTGTCGGCTGGTGCGGGCGGTGAGTGGGCGGCGGTTTCTGCCGGATCCGCATCTGGCGGCGCCGATGAGACTGTGGGATCGGTGGAGATGTTGGCGAGACTACCAACGTTGGGCGACGGAGCAAGGCATCTCGATCGGGTCGGAGGACCGACCCGACCTCGTTCTTGCTCTAGGCGTCTTCGAGGCGGCGGCCGCGTACCGAGTCGCGCGGCAACTGGACACCGCGAACGTCACGCGCCTCTTCGGGAACAACCTCTCGCTCAATCTCCACGACCCGATTCGCTTCTACGCCAACTTCCCCGAGGTGATCGCCTTTCGCACGCCGTGTGATCTGCTCATCCTCACGAATGACGGCGCCCACGGCGAACAGTTGGCGAAACGGCTCGGCGTTGCGCCCGCTCGCTTCCGCTATCTGCGCAACGGCCTCGAGTTCGAGCGCTTCACGCCGGGAGAACCCGATCCGGCCTTGCGCGCACGCTTGGGCATCCCCGTCGACGCGCCGCTGCTCATCACGGTGACGCGCCTGGCCGAGGAGAAGAAGTTGGAGCGCGCGGTCGGACTGATGCCCGCGCTGGCCAAGCGGCATCCAGAGGCGCGGCTGGTCCTGCTCGGCGAAGGGCCGGAGCGCCCGCGGCTGGAGCAGCTCGCGCGCGATCTGCATGTGGCCGATCGTGTCCTCATGCCCGGCGCGATCCATCAGGACGAGTTGCCGGACTGGTACCGCTCGGCGGATCTGTTGTTGTCGCTGCTGGATCGCACCAACGCGTCGAATCCTGTCTTCGAGGCGATGGCCTGTGGGCGCGTGGTGGTGGCGTTGGATACGGGGACGACGCGTGATGTCGTGGTGGATGGGGTGACGGGGTTGTTGGTGAGGAGGGGTGAGATCGCCAGGTTGGGTGAGCAGATCGCATCTCTATTCGACGACAGGAGCCGTCGAATAGAGATGCAACAGGCCGCCGTGCGCCACATCCGTTCACTCTTGGTCACACCGCGCGAGCGCCTCGATCAAGAGGTCGATCTACTGGAAGAGGTCGTGGCCGCGCGCCGCAGAGCGAACGAGGCGCGGCGATGACCGAACGACCGACCGTCGCGCATCTCGTCACCCCCTACCTGTTCCTGACCGGCGGCTGGATCCACAGCCAGCTCGTCCACGCGCGCAGCGTGCGACCGATCGTGGTGACGCAAGGACGCGAGCACGAGTCGCTCTTCCCGTTCACCCCGGTTTACGACCTGGCGCCGCAGGGCGCCGCGAGCCGCGCGGGCTTCGTGTTCTCGAAATACCTGCTCGGGCAGTACCCAGCCGCGCCGTATCGCCGCGTGCTCGAGCGCGAGGACGTCCGCCTCTGGCACGCCCATCTCGGCTGGGAAGGGGCGCGCACGGCGCATGTGGCGAAAGATCCGCGCCGTCCCTTCGTCGTCTCGTTCTACGGACGCGACGGGACGATGCTCGCGCGCAATCCGTACTGGCGAACGCTCTACCGGCGGCTCTTCGCGCGCGCCGATCGGGTGGTGGCCGAGGGGCCGTTCATGGCCGAAACGCTCGTCTCGATCGGAGCGCCGCGCGATCGCGTCCGCGTCGTGCACCTCGGCATCCCGCTGGATGAGTTCCCCTATCGCGAACGCACCGCGCCCGAAGATCCGGGAGCGCCGATCGTGGCGTTGCTGGCGGCGAGCTTCCGCGAGAAGAAGGGGATCGCCTACGCGTTGGAGGCGTTCCGTCGCGTGGCGCCGCGACATCCGCGCGCGCGGTTGCGACTGCTCGGGGATGGACCGCTCCGCGGAGAGATCGAGCGGCTGGCCGCGACGCCGGAGATCCGCGGGCGAGTGGAGCTGCTGGGCTACCAACCTCCCAACGTCTATCGGGCCGAATTGCAGAAGGCCGATCTGTTCCTCGCGCCGAGTGTCCTCGCGCGCGACGGCGATTCCGAAGGGGGCGCACCGGTCTGTCTGCTGGAGGCGCAGGCCAGTGGGATCCCGGTGCTCGCGTCGACCCATTGCGACATCCCCGAGGTGACGCGCGCGAACGCGAGCGCGCTCCTCGCGCCGGAACGGGACTCAGAGACGCTCGCCGCGAATTGGGACACGTTGCTCTCCGAACCGCAGCGATGGCCCGCCATGGGCCGCGCGGGACGGGCGCACATCGAGGCCGAGTTCGACATCGCCCGCCAGGTCGAGCGGATGGCCGACCTCTATCGCGAACTGCTCTGAGGGCGCGGGCCCAATCGAGGTCGAGGTCGAGCGAGTGCGAGCGCCACGAGCAGGAACGGCCCGAGGGCGGAGACCTGGAGCACAGCACTCATCCCGAACCGCTCGACCAACCCGCCGATCCCGAAGGAACCGGCGAGCAATCCGAGCGTCACCGCGACGCCGACCGCGCCGGCCGCGCGCTCAGGCGTGGTCGAGCCGCTCGCCGCGGCCGCCGCGAGCACCCACGGGAACGTGGCCGAACAGGCGAGGCCGGCCAGCAGGTACATCCAGAGGATGAGCCCGGGCTGCGCGATCGAACCGAGCGCCACGAAGAGCAGCGCGATCGCCGCCGCGTGGAGGACGATCTTCGTGCGGAGTGAACCGAATCCATCGTGCGCGCCGGCCGCGAGCCGTCCGATCGCCATCGCCAGCCAGAAGGCCGAGAGAGCGCGCGCTCCCTCCGCGACGGTGAGTCCGCGTTCGGTGCTCAGGAAGACAATCGCCCAGGTGGCGAGCGTCGCTTCGGCAAGTCCGTAGAGGAAGGCGGCGACGGCCCAGACGCGCAGCTCGCCTCCACCTGGAGACGACGCTTGCCGCGTGGCAGTGTTGTCGGCGGCAGCGGCTGTTTCTTCGGTCTCACCGGCCTCATCGCTCTCATCGCTCTCATCGCTCCACGCGTAGCACGTTGCGAAACGCGCCGTGATCGCCACGCCCAGGAGCACTCCCGCGATCACGCGCACCGAGACGGTCCAGCCGGCCTCGCCGCCGAATTGCGCCAAGAGAATCGGGGCCGAAGCAGCGCCCGCGGCCAGCGTCCCGTGCAGCGCGCTCAGCATCCGAGGACGTTGCGCTGGCGCGACGACGTCGAAGAGGCCGGCGTTGAGGACGAATCCGCTCACGCCGAGACTCGTCCCGAGCAGACCCGAGCAGCCCAGCAGCGCGACAAATGCTCGCGTCTCGAACTGCACGACGAGCGGGAGACAGAGCAGCGCGAGACAAGCGGCGAAGAGTCCCACGCTCATCGCGCCGACCCGCCCGATCGCGCGCACGACCGCTTCGCCGACCGCCGAGGCCACCGCGCTCCCCGCGAGCATCGGCAGGAAGAGCGCGCCGAAGCGACTCTCCGGAATGCCGAGCACCGTTTGCAGAATCGAGGCCGCGGTCACGAACGACACGCTCGCCAAGCCCTGGAGCGCGGCGACCACGAAGAGGATCGAGAGTCGCGGGGTCGAACGGATCACTGCGATGGGACGGGCGGCGCGCCCGGGAGCGGGCCGAGCGCCACCCGCGCGTAGCGATCGGCGCTCAGGTACTGCCGGATCGCCTCCTGCACGCGCGCGCTGGGGACCGTCGCGAGCGCGTGTGTGCGCGCGGGTTCCTCCGACCCGAGACCGGCGCGCTCCGCGAGCGAGATCCGCTGCGCGCGCGCGAGCGGCGTCTGCGTTCCGAGTCGGTACCGCACGGCGACTCGGCGCCGCGCCGCATCGATCTCGGCTTCGGGTAGCGGCGTGGATGAGAACTGCTGGAACTGCGCGACGAGGTCGGCCGCGATTTCCGAGTACGACTCGGGCGCGACCTCCATCTCCAGTCGACTCGCGCTCGCCGCCGGACCGTCGATCAGTTCCAGCGCGAATCGGTAGGCGATGCCGCGGCCATAGACGGCGTCGAAGAAGAGCCGCTCACCGATCGCGCTCACTCCCAGGGAGAGCGACAGGTAGTCAGGCGCCGCGATCCCGGGAGCGCGCCATCCCATTTCGAAGATCATCCGGTGCTGCGGACTCGACCATCGCTCCTCGAGGATGCCGACCGCCTCCTCCCGCGGCTTGGGCGCGGCGCGCTCGCCCCGCGACAGCCCACCGAACCTCTCTCGCGCCCATCGCTCGACCCAGACCGGATCCACCGGTCCGACGACGCAGATCGTCATCCGCGCGCCGACCAGATGACGCCGCCAGAACTCGCGCAGATCGATCTCCGTGATCGCCCCGATCGAGAGCGCGCTGCCGAGCTCCGCATCCTCGAGCGCCGCGTCCAGCCGCGCGCGGACGAACTCTCGCGGACGCTCGCCCCACCGCGCCCGCTCCCGCTGCAGGCCGCCGCGCACGCGTAGTTGCTCCTCCAGCGGAAAGGTCGGCGCGGTCACCACGTCGGCGAGCAGTTGGAGGGCGGGACGATGGAGGGTGGCGAGTCCTTCGAGGGTCACCCGGATCTCTTCGGCTTCGCCATACGTGCGGAGTTCGGCGCCCAGCTCCGCGCTGCGTTGCGCCAGATCGACGCCGCCGCGTCCGAGTGCGCCGCGCATCAACAGTCGCGCGCTCACCTCGGCCAGTCCCTCCCTCCCCGCCGGCGCCGCGGCGCGTCCTCCTTCCAATCGAACGACAGCGCCGACGACCGACGCCGCTGGGTCGACTTCGATCCAGAGAACCGTGTCATTGTCCAACTCGACGCGGGTGCGGCTCGACGGCTCGCGCAACTCGGCCAGCGACGGCTGGGCCGAAGTCGACGCTGGAGCTGGCGGAGGCGACTCGATCGAACGCTCGCCCGAAGCCTCGGGCCGAGGCCAGTTTTCCAACGCGATCGACGGCAAGGCCGGCGCGGCCGAGAGCGGCCGCCCGACCGCGATGTTCATCCGCGCCGCGCCGAGATGGCGGCGCACGGCGCGAGAAAGACCATCGCGCGTGACCGCGTCGATGCGGGCGAGATCGTCGCGTCCCGCCGTCGTGTCTCCGCGCAGCACCGCGATCGACCGGGCCTGCGCGCGCTCGAAGAAACTCTGCTGCGCGCGCGCACGCCGACCCAACCAGCTCGACTTCGCGCGCGTCAGTTCATCCGCGAGCGGCGCTTCGTCCATGAGACGCGTGACCTCTCGGCTCAGCGCCGACAGCGCCGGTTCGACCGCGGTGCGATCGAGCGCCAAGTCGAACGTGAGGTACCCCCCTTCCGTCGCGGCCTCGACGCGCACCTCGATCGCGCCGACGTCGACTCTTCGCGCGGCGAACGCGCGCGGCAGCCGCGCCGACTCATCCGATGCGAGCAGCTCGACGACCAACTCGAGCGCCGGCAGATCGGCAGCGTCCGCGGAGGAGATCGGAAACTCGAGCAGGAGCCGCGTCTCGGCCATCGCCAACGGCGTCTCGACGGAGCGCGCGGTGGTGGAGCGCTCGACCTGGGGAGGTGGCGACGCGCGATCGGGAAGACGCTTCCGCCCTGAGGCCGTGGCTCGGACCCACTCCTCGACCTGGAGCGCGACACGCGTGGTGTCGATGTCACCGACGATCGCGAGCGTCATGCCCGCGGGCGCGTAGAACTCGTCGTAGAAACGGCGCACCGTCTCCAACTGGACGGCGTCGAGCGAAACATCGCCGCCGTACGGCTCGGTCGTCCGGCGCAGCAAGGCATGCAGTTCTCTTTCCGGCGTCCCGCCGAGCGAGCGGAATTCGGAGCGCACGACGCGACGTTCGGCCTCGAAACGCGCAGGCGTGATCTCGAGCGAGAGCCAGGCATCGATCGAGAGCCGCAGCGCGTCTTCGAAATTCTCCGTCGGGACGGTGAACCCGTAGTTCGTGTATTCCGCGGTGGTGTATCCCCCGCTCTCCTCGCCGAGCTGTCGAAGAGTCCGGCGATACGCGAGCGGCGCTTGCGCCAGCGAACCGCCCCGGTAGACCAGATGCTCGGCCAGATGGGCCAATCCCGCCGGATACGACGCGCGCCGCCCGGCGTCGATCCGCACCGCCAGCGCCGCGGCGACGATCGGCTGCGTCGCATCGTGCTCTACGACGAGCGTCAATCCGCTGGGGAGCCGCGTGGTTCGCGCCGACGAAGCATCCGCGAACGAAGCTCTAGCCATCGCCAACGTCATCGCCAACGTCATCGCAAGGCAGAGGGAGGCCGCGAGCACTCGGGCGGACGCGACCGACATCAATAGAGGCGCAACTCGGGATCGATCCGCAGGGCCCACTCGTGGATGCCCCCCGAGAGGTTCCAGACTCGCGGCCGCCCCATCCCCCGCAGGTACGCGGTCGCCTGGTAACTCCTGATCCCGTGGTGACAGAAGACGACGAGGTCGCCCGAAGGCTCGATCTCTCCCCGCCTCGACGGCAGATCCAGCAGCGGAATGTGCACTGATCCCGGCAATCGGCAGATCTCGAGCTCCATCGGTTCGCGCACATCCAGCAACACGATCGATTGGCCCGCGTCCAACCGCCGCTTCAGCTCGCGCGATGTCACTTCCCACTCGTCCGGATCGAGCGGAAGGTCGAGCGCGTTGTCCCTCGGGCGATCCATCGGGCGGAGAATCGTCGAAGGCTCGCGCCCTGTCCAGCCGACGACGCCGCAGACGACGCCCGCGTTGACCCGGCGCGCCCGCATCCGTAGGCTCCGCCTTCGATGCCAACACTCCGCCAAGGATCGGCGGGACGCGGCGCCGCAAGGAAGCGGCCCAAACGCACCGGCGCGCAGTTGGACCTCTGGTCCGGCCCCGCCCCGGGCGGTCGTCCCGATCTCCTGCCGACGAAAGCGCTTGTGCGCCACGCGTCGTGCGCCCGTCTGCTCGACCGCGTCCGCCACGTCCGCGCCTTCTTCCCCGAGCTCGACGGCGCCAGCCTCAAAGTCGGCCTCACCCGCGCCGCCGCCGGCTTCGCCTCGAGAGAAGAGCGCTACATCTGGATCAACCCCCACCGACTCACTCTCCACACCATCGCGCACGAACTGACCCACCTGCTCCAGAACGAGGGCCATGTTCCCGGTGGCGAGAAAGCCGCCGACCTCTTCGCCCTCGCCCGTCACTCGATCTTGGTCGACGACCTGCCGTGTTACCTGCGTTCGCCGCGGTCGCTGAAGCATGCGTGGCTGACGCGTCGGGCAGATGTCTGTCGGCTTCTCCACCGCACAGCTCGCGATGCCGTCGCCGCCCGCGCGAGCGGCGTGCGGACGTATCTCGTGTGGTTCGAGACCGAGTTGGAAGCGCGGTGGGAGCGGGAGAGGTTCGTGGACGCCGCGCCGGAGGCGGCAAGTCAGGAGACGTTGTTCGGAGCGCGGGTCTCGAGCGACGCCTAGGGGCGGCAGCCGATGAGCGCGCGCACCCGCGCCCGGCTTCCCAACCGAAGCAGAAAGAGCCCCCGCGCGTTCGGCGCGGGGGCTCTTCGCTACTCAGACTGTTTCAATCCACCTCGCTCGCTGCTGCGCAGCGAGACTCGGTTTTACCGCAGTACCGTCACACCCCGCGACAACCGTCCCTCGGGCGTATCGAGCACGTAGTAGTACACGCCGCTGGCGACCGAGCGGCCGGTGGCGTCCGCGCCGTCCCAGGTCACAGTGTGCGAGCCGGCCGCGAAGCTGCGATCGGCGAGCGACTGGACGAGGCGTCCGCTCGCGTCGTAGATCGCGGCGCGGATCTGCATCTCGCTCGCGAGGGCGAACTGCACGCGGGTCTGGCTCGTCGTCGGGTTGGGCGAAGCCGGCGCCAACTGGATCGACGTCGTGCGGACGACGTCGGGCACGTTGGTCGGGATCGGGTTCGGGAAGCGCTGGATCTGGCCGCGGATCTCTCCGCCGCCGAACGCCGCCGAGTGGATGTTGAAGTAGGTGCGTCCCGCCAGGACGTTCGCGCGGTTCGCGGCGCCGAACGCCCAGACTCCCTGCTTCCGCGCGCCGAGCGGCAAGGCGAGCAACACACCAGCGTTCGCTCCTGGAGGCGCGAATCCGTGGATGTGCGCCGCGCTCTCGGCCGCGACGAGCCCCTGGTGACGGAGATCAAAGCCGAGCAGGTTGTTGTCGCCGTCATAGCTGACGAGCGCCAACCCGGCGGCCGGCGATCCGGTCGGGGGCACTTCCTGCTGATTGTCGATCGGAACAACCATCGGCACGATCTGGGCGCGGATCTCGCCGCCGCCGAAGACCGCGGAGTGGATGTTCACGTAGGTGCGTCCCTCGAGGATCGCCATCTCGAACGCGTCGGGATAGACCCAAGCGCCGATCTTCGGGCTACCCAAGGGAAGCGCAAAGAGTGCGCCCGCGTTCACGCCCGGCATCGCGATGCCGTGGATATGCGCCGCGGTCTCGGCGCCGGCGAGCCCGCCGAACGCGATGTGGTAGTTCAGCGTGTTCGTGACCGTGTCGATCGTGAAGACGCCCCAGCCGGCGCCGCCGCTACCGTTGGGCGGAACTTCTTGGCCGCCGTCGAGCTGCGCGTTGAGCGGAACGACCTGGCCGCGGATCTCACCGCCGCCGAAGACAGCGCTGTGGATGTTCACATAGACCAATCCGGCGAGGATGTTGGCTTCCTGCGCTTCCACGTAGTTCCAGACGCCCGCCTTGACGTTTCCGGCGGGGAGCGCGATGAGGACGCCTGCGTTCGCGCCCGGCGCCGCCATCCCGTGGAAGTGAGCCGCTGATTCCGCTCCGAGCAGTCCGTTGTAGACAATGCGATAGGTCACGGTGTTCGCGTCGGTATCGATCGTGAACTGTCCGCCGCCAATGGCCGGCGATGCGTTCGGCGGCACTTCCTGGGTCCCGTTGAGGACGGCGCTATAGATGAACTCCGCCGCATCCGCGCTGTGTGAGATGCCGAACGCGAGCGCCGCCGTGGCGACGAGCGTCGGGAAGAACGCGGAACGGTTCCGCTGGATGGCTGGAGAACTGCTGGGATTCATAGACGAATCTCCCTCTCATTGAATGAGCAAACGGGGGTGTCTGGGGCGCGACCCCCTCGCCCCGGCGGGGGTTGCATCGCGGGCGGACAAAGGATAGCGCGAAAATTGCGCCTCCTCAAGGCTGCGTCGTGAGATCGGCCATTTCTCCGCCTCCCGGGGGAAGCGCATCGAGACGACGGCGCCCGTGTTAGTCTGCGCGCCATGCGGCTGGCCCTACCCGATCTGCTGAGCACCCGCCGCGGGCGACTGACCGCTTTCTTCCTCCTCTACGTGACCGAAGGGATTCCCCTCGGCTTCACCGCCACCGCGATCGGCACCCAGATGCGCCGTCAGGGGCTCACGCCCGACGTGATCGGCGCATTCGTCGGCTCGCTCTATCTGCCCTGGGCGTTCAAGTGGGCGGCGGGGCCGTTTGTCGACACTTTCTATTCCGACCGGTTTGGTAGGAGAAGGCTCTGGATCTTCCTGATGCAGCTCGGGATGGTCGCCACTCTGCTGATCGCGCTGCCGATCAACTACACGACGCAGCTCGGCCTCTTCACGATGATCATTCTCGCGCACAACGCGTTCGGCGCCACGCAAGACGTCGCTATCGACGCGCTCGCCGTGCAGGTGTTGCCCGATCACGAGCGCGGCACGGCGAACGGGTTCATGTTCGCGGGCGCCTCCGTCGGCCAGGCGATCGGCGGATCGGGCGTGCTCTTCCTCTCAGGGGTCGTCCCGTTCCACATGACCTATCTGTTCGTGGTGGCCGCGATCCTGGTGGTGACGATCTTCGTCGTGCTGCCTCTGAAGGAAACGCCCGGTCCCGCCAAGCCGAAGTCCGCCGAAGGCGCGCTGACCGCCGTCGGACGCGAGCTCTGGGTGTTCCTGCGCGATTCCTACCGGGCGTTCACCGGCTCGCGCGCCGCTATCGTCGGCGTGATCGTCTCGTTGCTGCCACTCGGCGCGTACGCGCTGAGCCTGGCGCTGCAGTCGAATCTGGCGGTCGAGTTGGGCTTCACCGACAACCAGATCGCGCAGCTCAACCTGTGGTCGACGGTGATCTTCGCCTTCTCCTGCGTCTCGGGCGGATGGCTCTCCGACCGTTTCGGCCGACGCCGCATGCTGGCGCTCTTCGTCTTCCTCACGGTCATCCCCACGCTCTGGCTCGGCTGGACGATGCAGCAAGCCGGGTGGATCGCTCCGATCGTGCTCGACCAGCCGAATCGGCCGACCCCGTCGCCCGCCCTCGTGGCCACATTCTGGGCGGCCGTGCTCGCGTACAACGTGTTCCAGGGGCTCTACTACGGCGTCCGCTCCGCGCTCTTCATGGATGTGACGACGCCCGCCGTCGCCGCGACCCAGTTCACCGCCTACATGGCGATGGCGAACCTGGTCATCACCTACTCGTCTTGGTGGCAGGGGCTCTCCATCGTGCGCTGGGGCTATCCCGTCACCCTCGGACTCGACGCCGCCGCCGGGCTGATCTGCCTGTTGTTCCTGCCGTTGATGTCGCTGAGGCCCAAGGTCTCGCCCGCGCTCCTCTCCTCGAAACTGAGCTGAACTGAGCGGAGCTGAGCGGAGCTGAGCTGAACTGAGCGGAGCTTCGGCCGAGTCAGCCGAGTCGGCTGATTCACCGATTCTCCTCTCCCCGGTGCAGCCGCGCCCCCAACCGCCCGATCCCAGAGAGACCGGCGCCCGCTAGTCGGCCGCCGCTTGCCCGCCGGATCTCCGCCCGGGCCGCCGACCGTTTCTATCTGGGAGCACGACATGAGAACAACGGCCGGAGTCGCCCGCAACTTGTTGTTGTGGACCATGCTACCGCTACTCACGGCCTGGCTTTGCTCCGGCTGCTCCGAGGACGGCGGGACCCAGCCGCCGGTCCCCCGCCTCGACAAGGGGACGCTCGACTTCGGCCAGGTCGCCGTCGGCCAGTCGGCCGAACGCAGCTTCACGGTGCGCAACGAAGGGGGCGGAACGCTCGGCGGCCGGATCCGCGCCACGTGCGACGACTTTTCCGTCGTCGAAGGCGGAGGGCTCTTCGCCCTCGAGAGCGATCAGGCGCTCCAGGTGACCATCCGGTTCCAGCCGACCTCCGCGGGACCCAAAACCTGCCAGATTTCGACCGGCGATGACGCGCTCGGCTCGGTGCGGTGCGACGGGACCGGCTTCGCGGAGGTCGTGACCGGGCCATGCTGCGCTCCCACCGGGAGCTGCACACTGACTTCCAGCGTCGAGTGCCGCGCTCCGAACAGTTGGGGCGGCCCCGGCGCGACATGCGAACCGAACCCGTGCGCCGAACCAACCGGATCGTGCTGCGCGTTCGACGGCGCCTGCACGCTCACGACCCAGTCGAACTGCACCGGCGCCTGGACGATGCTCGGCCCTTGCGACCCAAATCCGTGCGAGTTGCCGACCGGCGCGTGCTGCGCCACGGGCGGCGTCTGCACCATCACGACTGATCGACAGTGCGTCGGCGAGTGGACGATCTTCGCCGACTGTGACCCGAACCCCTGTCCGCAACCGCCATCCACGGGGGCCTGCTGCGCATCCGATGGCGTCTGCACGATCACAACCGAGGCGTCGTGCGTGGGCGCGAGTACCTGGCGCGGCGCCGACACCGTTTGCTCGCCGAATCCGTGTGAACAACCGCCGGCCACCGGCGCCTGTTGCGCGACCGACGGATCTTGCGCGATCACAACCGAAGCATCGTGCGCTAGTACGAGCGTCTGGCAGGGCGCGGAGACGGACTGTTCGCCGAATCCCTGTCCTCAGCCGCCAGCGACCGGCGCCTGTTGTGCATCGGACGGCGCCTGCGGCGTTACCACCGAAGCCGGCTGCTCGCCCTCGAGCACATGGACCGGGGCGGGAACCGACTGTTCGCCCAACGCCTGCCCACAACCGGCGCCGACCGGCGCCTGCTGCGCGCCGGATGGCGTCTGCACCGTCACGACGCATGCTGCGTGCACGGGCGGCGCCAGTGTGTGGCTCGGCGCGGCCGTCGGCTGTGCGCCGAACCCGTGCGTTCAGCCGATCGGCGCCTGCTGCGCGCCCGACGGAGTTTGCATCGTCAGGACCGAGGCGGAGTGCGACGGTTCGAGCAGTTGGATGGGCGCCGCGAGCGATTGCTCGCCCAACCCGTGTCCGCAGCCGAGCACGATCGGCGCCTGCTGCGCGACGGATGGTTCCTGCACGATCACGACCGAGGCGTCGTGCGTCGTCGGAAGCGACTGGCGCGGAGCGGACACGTTCTGCTCGCCGAATCCGTGTCCGCAGCTGCCCGCGACCGGCGCCTGTTGTGCGACCGACGGACTCTGCACGGTGACGACCGACGCGGCGTGCGCGCAGTCCAGCATTTGGCAGGGCGCAGACACTGATTGCTCGCCGAATCCCTGCCCGCAACCGCCCGCGACCGGCGCCTGCTGCGCGCCGGACGGACTCTGCACCGTAACGACCGACGCGGCGTGCGCGGAGTCGAGTAGCTGGCAGGGCGCAGACACTGATTGCTCGCCGAATCCCTGCCCGCAACCACCGGCCACCGGCGCCTGTTGCGCACCGGACGGCGTCTGCACCGTGACCACCGATGCGGCGTGCGCGGAGTCGAGTAGCTGGCGCGGCGCGGACACCGACTGCTCGCCCAATCCGTGTCCACAGCCGACCGGCGCCTGTTGTACAACGGTCGGCGGTTGCACAGTGAAGACAGAAGCGGCCTGCGCGTCGCCGAGTGTCTGGCAGGGCGCGGGAACCGATTGTTCGCCGAATCCCTGCGTCGTGAGCGGCGCCTGCTGCGCGCCCTCCGGCGTCTGTTCGATCACCACTCCCGGCGCTTGCGCCGAGCCGAGCATCTACATCGGAGCGGGGACCGATTGCGCGCCGATCCCGTGCGTGGCGACAGGGGCCTGTTGCACGCCGGCGGGCGGATGTCTCGTCACGACCGAGGCGAGCTGCGCTCAGGCCAACGACTGGCAAGGCCCGGGGACAGACTGCACTCCGAATCCCTGCCCGCTGCCGACCGGGGCGTGCTGCGCCCCCGCGGGAACGTGCGCGATCACGAGTGAAGCGGCCTGCCTCACGCCGAACACTTGGGAAGGCGCGGACACTGATTGTTCCCCCGTCCCCTGCAATCCGACTGGCGCCTGTTGCGCACCGGGGGGGAGCTGCACGATCACGACCGATGCGGCCTGCGTCGGCTCGAGCAGTTGGGAAGGCGCGGGGACCGACTGCGCGCCGAATCCCTGTCCCCAACCGGTCGGCGCCTGCTGCGCGCCGGTCGGGACCTGCACCATCACGACGCAGGGGAACTGTGCTTCCGGCAGCGTCTGGCGCGGCGCGAACACGAACTGCGCGCCGAATCTCTGCGTCCCCACCGGCGCTTGTTGCGCGGAGTCCGGCGCGTGCACGGTGACAACCGAAGCGGCCTGCACCGGATCGAGCGTCTGGGAGGGCCCGGGAACCGACTGTTCCCCGAACCCGTGCCCGCAACCGACCGGCGCCTGTTGCGCCCCCTCGGGATCGTGCGCGGTCACGACGTTCGGCGCGTGTCCCAGCTCCAGCAGTTGGCAGGGCGCCGACACCGACTGCTCGCCGAACCTCTGCGTGCCGACCGGCGCTTGCTGCGCGCCTGCCGGGACCTGCGCTCTCACCACGGAAGCGGCCTGTGATCCGGCCAACGACTGGATCGGACCGGGCTCCGATTGTTCGCCGAATCCCTGTCCTCTGCCGACCGGCGCCTGCTGCGCTCCCTCCGGCGCCTGCACCGTGACGACCGAGTCGGTCTGTCCTTCGTCCAGCAGTTGGCAAGGGATGGACACGAATTGCGCGCCGAATCTCTGCGTGCCGATCGGCGCCTGCTGCACACCCGCCGGGACATGCAGCGTCACGACGGAGGCGGCCTGTTCGCCGAGCAACACCTGGTTGGGCGGCGGCGCCACCTGTGCGCCGAATCCGTGCCCGCAACCGACCGGCGCCTGCTGCGCTCCGGCGGGAACTTGTACAGTGACGACGCAGGCGGCGTGCGTCGGTCCGAACAGTTGGCAGGGCGCGTTCACCGATTGCGATCCCAACCCATGTCCGCAGCCGACCGGCGCGTGCTGCGCTCCCGCCGGGACATGCACCGAGACGACGCAGGCGGCCTGCGTCGGTCCGAATGCGTGGCAAGGGGCGGGCGCCGAATGCACGCCGAATCCCTGTCCCGCTCCGACCGGCGCGTGCTGCGCACCCGCCGGGACATGCACCGAGACAACCCAGGCGCTCTGCGTGGGACCGAGCGCGTGGCAGGGTGCGGGTACCGACTGCTCGCCGAATCCCTGTCCGCCTCCGACGATCACGCTGAGCCCGACGTCGCTTCCGAGCGGCACGGTGGGCGTCGCATACAACCAAACCGTGACCGCGAGCGGAGGCACGGCGCCGTACACGTTCGCCGTGACGGCGGGCGCCCTCCCGACTTCGCTGAGCCTGGCGAGCGGCGGCGGTCTGACCGGGACGCCGTCGGCGGCCGGCACGTTCAATTTCACGATCCAGGCGACCGACGCCAACACCTGGGCCGGAACTCGCGCCTATGCGATCACCGTGTCGACGGTCGCGCTCGACCTGAGTGTCCCCACCGTCTATATCACCCAGTCGACGCAGACCCCTGCGTTCAACGTCCCGCTGGTCGCGAACCGCGACGGATACCTACGCGCCTTCGCCATCGCCGCGCAGTCGAACAGCGCGACGCCGCAGGTGCGCGTGCGCATCTACAACGCCAGCGACGTCCTGGTGCAGACCTACACGCTGAACGCGCCCGGCGCCTCGACTCCGACCTCGGTCAACGAAGCCACGCTCACCAGCTCGTGGAACCAGCTCATCCCCGGAAGCCTGTTGCAGCCCGGCTACTCGCTGCTGGTCGACGTCGACCCGAGCGCCCTGCTCTCCGAGAGCAACGAAGGGAACAACACCTGGCCTGTCTCGGGAACGCCGCACGACCTCGACGTGCGCGATCTCCCCGCGCTCGAGATGACGTTGGTGCCGGTGACGACGGGCGCAGGCACCGGCAACGTGACGGGCGGCAATGCCGCGTCGTTCATGGATTACACGCGCCGCGTGCAGCCGATCCCCGACTACACCGTGCAGGTGCGCGCCGCCATGAACAGCGCCGCCGCCCCCGCCTCCAACGGCGACGGTTGGATCACGGTGCTGAACGAAGTGACCGCGCAACGCACGGCGGACGGCAGCAGTCGCCACTACTACGGCGTCTTGAAGGTCGCCTACGGCTCGGGCGTGGCCGGACTGGGCTGGATCGGCTACCCGGTCGCGATCGGCTGGGATTATCTGCCGAGCGGCTCGTGGACCATGGCGCACGAGATCGGACACAACTGGAACTACGGCCACACCGCCTGCACCGGCGGCGAGAGCGGCCCCGACCCCGGCTACCCGTACGGTGGCGGCATCATCGGTGCCTATGGCTACGATCTCTGGACCTCGACCCAGAAGGACAAGACCACGACCAAGGACCTGATGAGTTATTGCAGTCCTCAGTGGATCAGTGACTACACGTACAAGAAGATCCTGACCTACCGCGTGTCGATTCCGACGGCGCTGCGCGGCCTGATGGAAATCCGCGCCGCCGAAGAGCCGTGTCTGCTGATCTGGGGAACCGAGAAGAACGGCGCGATCGCCCTGGAGCCCGGGTTCCTGATCTCGACTCGTCCGCAGGCGCCAATTCCGGGGCCGTACCGCGCGCAGGGACTCGATGACTCGGGACGCGTCCTCTGGTCGCAGGACTTCGGCTTGATGGAGACCAGCCATCCGACCGATCCCGCGGCGGGATTCTGCTTCGCCGTTCCGATGTCGGCCGAACTCCTCGACCGGACGTCCGCGCTGCGCGTGGTGCGCGGCGGTCAGGAAATCGTGCGCCGCGTCGCCGCGAAGCCTTCGGCCACGCGGAGCTTCCGTCAGACGCCGGCCGTGATGTCGATGACGCGAGCGGGCGCGAACGGCGTCGACTTCAACTGGGACGCCTCCAGCGCACCGGTCGTGATGGTCCGTGATCTCGATCGGGATGAGGTGATCGGCTTCGCGCGCGGCGGGGCGATGCGGCTCTCGACCACGTCGCGGCGTCTCGAACTGCTCTTCTCGGACGGCGTGCACACGCGCACACAGCAGTGGACCGCGCCGTAACGGCGGCGCCGCGGCCCTGCGGCCCCGGCGACTCAGAGCAGCCGGGAGCCGCCGCGGGTGATCTCTTCGAAGGCCGATTCGAGCGACCCGTCGAGCACGCGCACGCGCCGGACCGAGAGCCCCAGTCGCGCGATGCACGCAGTCAGCTCGCGATAGGCGACGGTCGGCTCGACCGTCATGAACGTGATCTCGTCCGGACCGGTGAGGGCGATCTCGCGGACGTGCGCCATCTGCAGGAGCGCGCCGCCCAGCGCGCGCGGGTCGGCCAGCTCCACCGCGATCCGGTGCGGATGTCGGTCGCGCAGATCGTGCAACAGCGCTTCGACGCGCCCGAGCCCGAGCAACCGTCCGCGCGCGAGCACGGCGACGTGATCGGTCAACGATTCGATCTCGTGCAGCACATGCGACGAGACGACGACCGTCCGCCCTTCCTCTCCCAGCCGCGCGATCTGATCGCGGAGCGCGCGACGGCTCGGCGGGTCGACGCCGAGGAACGGTTCATCCAGCAGCACCAGCGGCGCGTCCACCGCCAGCGCCAGGCCGAGCTTCAATCGCTGACGCATCCCGCGCGACCACGAGCCGTACGAACGGTGCGCCGCGTCGCCGAGTCCGGAGAGATCGAGCGCGCGCGCCGCCGCCGAGCGCGCCGCCGCGCGGTCATGACCACGGGCGAGGAACGCGATCTCCAAGTTGGCGCGTCCCGAGAGATCACGATGGAACGATTCGCTCGCCGGAACGAGTGCGATCCGGGCGCGAACCGACGCGTCGGTGAACGGATCGCCCCCCAACACACGCACGCGTCCCTCGACCGGCGCGATCAGGCCGGTCAGCATGCGCATGAGCGTCGACTTGCCGCTGCCGTTCGGTCCGATCAAGCCGGTGACGCCGCGGTCGAGCCGGAGATCGAGACGACTGAGTCCGATGACCTCGCCGTAGAAGACGCTGACTCCGTCGAGCTGCACGACGGCAGGAGCTGGGCTCGCGGCGAGGTTCATGGCGTCATCTCGCGGCCGACGCGCGCGCGGGCGACGAGGAAGCCGGCGACGGCGTAGGTGATCAACGCGACCGCGCCGATCAGTCCGTCGCTGGCGTCGCCTTGACCGAAGAGCGAGGCGAGCAGCGCGCGGATAGCCGTGCTCGGGCCGATCGGCGCCGGATCCCGCAGCGAGATCAAACGCGCCGCGAGATCCGGCAGCGTGAAGGCGCCGATCGAGAGCAGGAGCGCTGTCCGCGCGCGTTTCACGGCCGCGCTGGGGCCGACGGCGACCCCCGCGTAGCCCGCGCCGACCAGCAGCGCAGCGAGCGCGACCTTCGAGACCATCGCTGCGCCCTGAGCCGCGGAGAGATCTCCGACCACGCTCATCCGCAAGAATGCGATGACGATGCCGGGAAAGAGCATCAGCGCGGCGGCCGGCGCCGCGACCGCGAGCAGCTTGCCGAGCACGTACTGCCACGGCTGCACGGGACGCACGCCGTAGAGGAAGATCACATCCTCGGCGCGATCGCGCGCGACCAGCGGCGTGCCGAGCGCCAGCGACAAGAGCGCCACCGGAATCGCCTGCGCCTGGAGGAATCGCAGCAGCGGGTCCCATCCCAAGTTCGTGCCGAAGGTCTGCTCCGCGAATATCTGCACCAGCAAGATGACGGCGAGAACGATGGGCGGGAGCAGACTTCCGAGGAAGAGGATCCGGACGAGACCGCGCCGCGCGGCCAGGCCGATCTCGCGCCGCGCGATCGTCGTCACGACATGACCAGCGGAGGGCGCGCTGCGCACGACCGGCGTCAGTGCGCCGTTCGCGCCGTTCGCGCCGCCGGACGCCGTCGACTCACCGAGGATGCGAGACACCCATCGCCTCCAAGACCGCGTCCTCGAGTTCCGGCGAGTCGCGGTCCAATCGACGCACCGCCGCGCCGCGCTCCGCGGCGAGACGCCAGAAGCTGGAGAGAGCCTCGGCGCCGCCGTCGAAGCGAAGGGAAGCCGCGCTGCCGGCCGCGGCATCGATAACCCGCGCCGCCACGCCGTTCGCCCCGAGCGCCGCGGCGAAGGCGTCATCGAGTCCCGGCCCTTCGGCGCTGAACTCGACGCGGCTCGCGCGCCGGAGAGAGTCGAGGCCTCCGCTGTATCCGACGGTTCCGGCGTCCAAGAGCAACAGCTCGTCGCAGACCGATTCGGCGTCGGGCAAGAGATGCGTGGAGAGCAACAGACGACGCCCGCCGTCGCGCAGTTCACGCAAGAGCGCGAGGAACTGCGCGCGCCCCGGCGGATCGAGTCCCACCGTCGGTTCATCCAGGATCAAGATCTCGGGATCGTGCACCAGCGCCATCGCGAGCTTGCAGCGCTGGCGCATGCCGGTCGAGTACTCGCGCGTGCCGCGGTAGCGCTCCTCGCCCACTTCGAGCGCATCGAGCGCCCGGTGCGCGCGGCGCAGCGCCTCGCGTCGCGCCAGGCCCGAGAGCATTCCGGAGAAGACGACCGCTTCCACGCCGGAGCCGCCGGGAAAGATGCCCGCCTGCTCCGCCATGACACCGGCGCGGGCGCGGAGTTCACGCGCGTCCCGCGGCACGTCGAGCCCGAGCACCCGGATCTTGCCGCGATCTGGACGCAAGACGCCGAGGAGCGCGCCGATGAGCGTCGATTTGCCCGCGCCGTTCGCTCCGACGAGACCGACCGCGCGTCCGACCGCCGACACCGTCACGCCATGCAGGACCGGACGTCCTCCGCGCGAGAGATGCAGGTCTTCTACCTGGATCCACGGCGTCCTCATCCGCAGAGCTCCGGCAGATCGCGCCGCGAGAAGAGGCGCATCGTCCAGCCGATCGCGAGCGAGGAGACGGCGAGCAGCACCAGCGCGGAGACGACCGGTGCGACGCTTACCGTGTCGACTTGGATCGGGAGCTGATAGCTCGGCGAGCGGCCGAGCAGAGAGCCGACATGGAACGACGGCGCGAGCACGCGGATCGAAAACGGAAGTTGCGCGAGCGGCTGATCCACCAGGAAGTAGAGCGCGAGCGCGCTGACCAGGCCGCGCTGCGAGACGAGATGCAGCAGCCCGAAGAGCGCGACATACGCGCAGGCGCCCAGCACGATGGCGAGACACTCGCGTCCCCAATCGCCGCTGCGATCAGCCGTCATCAGGAAGAGCGCCGCGCTCGCGACAAGTGCGCCGAGCGCGACGAGCGCGACCGTCCAGAGGGTCCGTCCCAACGCGAGACTTCCCCGTGAGACCGGGCCGAGCAGCGGATAGAGCAGCGTGCGCTGGGTCAGCCCTTCGCGGATCGGGAGCTCGGCCAGGAGCGCGGCGGCGATCGGAACGGCCACGACCGGAATCGCGCGACGCAAAGCGTCGAGCGACTCCGCCGTCAGGAGCCCGATCGCGCGAAGCGTGGCTACGACGCCAGTGACCGCGATCGCCGCCAGCACGGTGATCCGCAGCGAACGGGCCGAGGCGAGCGGGAGCAGGAAACCAGCGCTGACCGACCGAAGGCTTTCGCGGCTGAAGGCGTCGCGCATCAGGCTGGCTGTCTCCGGCTGAGAGGTGTGGGTCGATTCCGGACGGGCGGTACGCGGGTCATCGCCCGAGGTTGCCTCGAATTCCCGAGCGATAGCATCGCCGCTTCCCACCGGCGCGTCGATTGGCGATCTTCTCCCCCGCCCGTGCGCTCCGCCGGGCAAGGAGGTTCGATGCGCATCCTGGTCCTCGGCGGCACGAAGTTCGTCGGTCGCCACTTCGTCGAAGCCGCGCTCGCCCACGGGCATGATGTCACGTTGTTCCACCGAGGCAAGACGAACCCAGGTCTGTTCCCCGGGCTCGACGAGCGGATCGGCGACCGCGACGGCGATCTCGCGGCGCTGGGCGACGATACCTGGGACGCCTGCGTCGACACTTGCGGCTATGTCCCGCGAATCGTGCGCGCCTCGGCCGCCGCGTTGGCGCCGCGCGTGGTCACCTACACCTTCGTCTCGACACTCTCCGTCTTCCGCGAGTTCACCGCGCACAACCAAGATGAGAACGCGCCGTTGGGCGTGATCGACGACCCGACGGTCGAGGTGATCAACGCCGAGACCTACGGTCCGCTCAAGGTGCTCTGCGAGCAAGCCGTGCAAGACGAGTTCCCCGGCGGCGCGCTCATCCTCCGCCCGGGAGTGATCGTCGGTCCGTTCGATCCGACCGATCGATTCACCTACTGGGTGCGGCGCGGCGCACAAGAGGGGGACATCCTCGCGCCCGGCCGGCCGGAGCGACTTGTACAATTCATCGACGCTCGCGATTTCGCCGACTTCATGCTCGCGCGGATCGAGGACGGCACGACCGGCACGTACAACACCGTCGGACCGCAGCCGCCCTGCAGCATGCGCGCCCTGCTCGAGACCTGCCAGAAGGTGGGCGGAGGCGGTGGCTCGCTCGTCTGGGCGAGCGAGAAGTTCCTCGAAGAGGCCGAGGTCAAACCGTGGAGCGAGATGCCGCACTATCTGCCCGGCTCCGATGACACTTTCGACTGCCGTAGGGCCGTGGCGCTCGGTCTGCGCTTCCGCTCGGTGGAGACCACCGTGCGCGACACCCTGGCGTGGGATCGCACGCGTTCCTGGGACGCGCCGATGGCGGCCGGCGTCTCGCGCGAACGTGAGGCGCAGATCCTGACGAAGTGGAGAAGCGAGGCGCGCGGCTAGCCAGTTTCGCCGCTCCGCGCGCCTCTGTTCTCGTGTCGCCTTCTTCGGCGGCGACTCAGCTCTTCTTCGCGCCGCGCGGCGCTCGCTTCTTCGGAGACACCGCCGGGGTCACAGCCGGGGTCACAGCCGGGGTCACAGCCGGGGTCACAGCCGGGGTCACAGCAGCTTCGCGAACGACCGGCGCGCGCCGCGGCGCCGGCTTCGGAGCGTCCGGCGCAACCGGCGGCGTCAGCGTGATGGCAGGCGCTTCCGCGCGCGCCACCACGCCTCGGCGGCGAGCGAAGAGGAACTGCAGCGCGAGGTGCGCGCGCATCGCCGCCGCCTCGTCCGAATCGGAGAGAGACGGGAAGGCGGTGAAGAGCAGGTCGTCGCCCGTGGCGTAGCCGACGCGCGCGAGCAGATCCCGCAGAACGCGCGCCGCCGCAAAGGTCTCGCGCGACGTTCCGCCGTCGATTGCGATGACGAGCGGCCGACGCGCCTGCGTCTCGATCAATCCGCGCACCTCATCGGTCGGCGCGAATCGACCCGCCAGACAGGCCACCTTGCCGAAGACCTGCGGATAGGCCCACGCGGTCTCTAACGCGATGGCCGCGCCTAACCCGCCGCCGACGATCGCGCTCTGCTCCGCGCCCATCCGCGTGCGATAGAGCGTGTCGATGCGCGGCTTGAGTTCGTCGGCCATGAAACGGACGAAGTCCGCGTGCCCGGGCTGGACTTCCTCGCCGCCGCCGAGCGGATGCACCGCGACCACGATGAGATCCTCGAAGGCAGAGAACGATGTCAACAGACGCGCGGTCTCGGAGAGCTTGTTCGCTTCCTGGTGGAACAACGCACTGACGCCGTCGACCAAGTAGACCGTCGGATAGCGGCGGAGCGTGTTCTCACCGTAGCCGGTCGGGACGAAGACGCGGATGTGGTGGGTCGCGCCGCGAGTAGAGGCGAGGGTGAACGGTTCACTCACGGTGACGCCGTTCGGATCGAAGAAACGCGGAAACACCTCGGTCGGCCCCTCGGACAGCGTGGCGGTGAAGTTCTCGCCCAACGCCCAGTGCTCCTCGCCGTCCTTGGTCAGGACCGGCTTGAAGGCCAGCGTCTCGCGGGTGGCGCGAATGCGGAACTCATGTCCACGGCCGTCCTCGTCGCTCGTCACCGGCTCGAAGTCGTGCGTCCAGTCGAGGTCAGTGCGGAGCGTGAGCGCGCCGCTCTCCACCGGATAGCGGACGCGAATATGTACTTCTCTCGTATCACTCATCGATATCTCCTGCTCTGTACGCTCTCGCGGCCGCGTCGGTCCAAATCTGTGTCGGTTGGTTGCGCCCGGCTGTCCTCGGCGGGACGGTAAGAATCTGGGCGGGATGGAAGTGGATTGGGATGAGAACGACGATCCTCCAGTCGTTCTGCTCCAGTGAGCCGCTCCCGCACCGTGCGTCAGCATCCGTTCTGGCCCGTGACGAAGCGCGGAAGATGGCAGAAGTCGGCGAAACGTCAAGCATAGTTTCCGTGAACAGATCGAACAGCGCTCACGATCAGATAAAGCGCGAGCGAGAGCAGCAGCAGGGCGGCGATCCCGTTGAGACCGGCGACGTCAAGTCCGCGAGCCGCCCCGAGATTCTCCAACGCGAGCCGCCCGAGAGCCCACATCGTGATGGTGAGGACGAAGAGCATCGGCCAGAGCGTGAAGGCGAGTCTCTGACCTCGTTGGCGCAACCAGAGCGTGACGATCAGGAGCGTGAGCGCGGCGAGCAGTTGATTCGACGCGCCGAAGAGGACCCAGAACTTCGACCAGGACCCTCTCCCAGCGACACTGAGGAAATAGACCGACGGTCCGATGGTGAACGCGGTCGCGAGGGTCGCGCCAAGGCGGCTTCGCCATCCGAAGAGTTCTTGCAGGATGTAGCGACCGAGACGGGTGCAGACGTCGAGTGTGTCGAAGACGAAAGTAGAGAACGCCATCGCGCCGAAGGTGATCGCGAACGGTAGACGTTCTTCGCCGAGCACGATCGTGAGGAAACGTCCGATTCCTTGTCCATAGATGGTCCCTGGCGCGAGTCCGCTGAGTGCGGCGGGCGTGGCGATCATGACGGTGACGAGCGCGATGAAGGCGACGAATCCTTCGCTCAACATCGCGCCGTATCCGACCGGCCGCGCATGCGATTCGTGCTCGAGCTGTTTCGACGTCGTTCCTGAACAGACGAGCCCATGGAATCCCGAGCAGGCGCCGCACGCGATGGTCACGAACAGGAACGGGAAGAGCGCGCCGGTGAGACCGCCGGCGTCCCACGTCTTGAAGGCAGGCTGTTCGATTGTGTATCCGCCGAAGAAGATCCCGATCACCCCGCAGGCGAGCGCGCTGTAGAGGACAAAGCCGCCGAGATATCCGCGCGGTTGCAGCAGCAGCCAGACCGGCGTCATCGAGGCGAGCGCACAGTACCCGAGGATGAGCAACGCCCAAGTCCTGTGATCGAGCACGAGCAGGTGCGAGAGCGACATGCCGATCCAAGAGACGCCGAAGGTCGCGGGCACGAAGATGAGCGTGACGAGCCAGAGCGGCGGGCGGAGGAAACGCTGCACGAGGCCGAGCGTGAGGGAGAGGAGGAGGTAGAGGACGGAAGCGGCGGCGACGGCGCCGCCGGGGCTGAAGGCGGCGGCGGCGGCGGGGGCGCTCCGCGTCGCGTGACGCAATTCGTCCGTGCCGGCGACGAAGCTGGCCGCCGTGATGTCCGTGAACGCGACCGAGACGTAGATCAGCGCGATCCAGATGAAGCCGAGCATCGCGCGGCCGGCGCCGGTCCCCAGTTGCTCGCGTGCGATCTCTGCGACCGACTTGGCGCCGTGTCGGACCGACATGACCAAGCTCGAGAAGTCGTGGACTGCGCCGATGAGCACCACACCCAGACCGATCCAGAGCAGGCAGGGACCCCAACCGAAGACCTGCGCGGCCAGAATCGGTCCCGCGATCGGCCCGGCGGCCGCGATCGCGGAGAAGTGTTGTCCGAAGAGATAGAACGGCTTGGTCGGCACGAAGTCGACGCCGTCATTCAGCGCTTCGGCCGGCGTGCGGCGCGTGTCGTCCAACCGGAACTGGCGCGCGATCCACGCGCCGTAGAAGCGGTAGCCGAGCGCGAGGAAGAGAAGGAACGCGACGGCGATGAGAGGCAATGACATGACGCGCGGCATGAATTCGGCAGAGGAAGAGGAGGGGTGTCGGAAGGGCGGCGGGTGGTGTGGGCGCGGCAGGTGGCGTGGGCGCATGAGGTGGTGTGGGCGCGGCAGGTGGCGGCGGTCGCCCGGATTGCCCGCGCGGCCCCTTCAATCGCACGCGAGCGCCGAGAGAAACAGAGAGAAACAGCCGGGGCGAGGCGGGCACTGTGGGCGACCAACGCGTGTGGTGCCTGACCGCTCCGGTTCGATCGTCCCTCGGCGTCCGGCGTCCGGCGTCCGGCGTACCGGTGTCGAGGGCCCGTCTGGGGCCGAACGCATGGCGGAACTCTTGGGTCGGAACGCCGCCCGTCCGCTTGTGAAAAATGGTGCAACTGTTGCCGGCAATAGTTGCACCATTTTTCACAAGCCGCTCCAACACTCGATCAGCAGGAGCGGTCGGACGGTTACCAGCCGTGACCTGTCGGCGTGTCGGCCCGGCGTCCCGGCGTCCCCGCGTCCCCGCGTCCCAAAGACCGAAGACCGAAGACCGAAGACCGCAAGACCGCAAGACCGAGGACCGCAAGACCCGAAGGCGAAAGGACGCGAACCCGGCCGCCGCGGAGGAACGGATGTCCGAGTCGACCCCTCTGGAGCTCATCGCTGGATTGACGGACGAGGAGTTGCGGGAGCGTGTCTCACAACTCGCCAAACGCGAGACTCGATCGGTCGCGGCGTTGGTAGCTCACCTCAGTGAGTTCGACGCCCGGCGACTGCACCGCGCGCATGCCTGCGCGTCGATCTTCACGTACTGCGTCCAGGTCCTGCATCTGTCGGAAGGATCGGCCTTCAGGCGGATCGCCGCCGCGCGCGCTGTGCGCAGTTTCCCGATTCTCTTGGACTGCCTGGTGGACGGCTCATTGCACCTCGAGGCGGTGGTTCTGCTGAGCCCGCACCTGACAGCGGAGAACAACTTGCGGTTGATCGACACGGCTAGGGGTCGGAGCAAACGGGAGGTCGAAAAGCTCGTGGCCACCATCCGCCCGCTACCGTCGGTCGCAGACATGATCCGGAAGCTCCCCGTGGCTCGTCTGGTCGCCGTCGAGCCTGTCCCAATCGGCGCACCACCCGTGAACGAATGGCCGAACCGCATCCCGGAGCCCCCGTTCGCACCGCCAGTGGACCCGAACGCGCCCGGCCCCCACGCTCCATTCACACCGGCTCCATTCCCGCTGTCGCCCGCGACCGAGATCGCGCGCCGAGTCCTTGTCCTGCCTCTCGGAGCGGATCGATTCCGCGTGCAGTTCACCGCCAGCGCGGAGCTGCATGAGAAGCTTCGGCGCGCGCAAGCGTTCTTGCGCCATCAGATTCCCGACGGAGACCTCGCCCGGGTGTTCGATCGCGCGCTGACCTTGCTCCTGGATCACGTCGAGCGCCGAAAGATCGCGCGCCGGAGCGGACGACCGGAGGGTGACGGCGAGCCGCGCCCTCTTCTCACGACCGAACCGGCTCGACCAGCGCCCGTCGGCGGGGAGCTCGTCGGCGGGGAGCTCGTCGGCGATCAGCTCGCCTCCATGAACGGCGCGGCTCACGACGCGTCTCACTCCCGCTCCCGCCACGTCCCGGCCGCCGTCCGCCGTGCGGTCTGGAGTCGCGACCAAGGACAGTGCGCGTTCCGAGACGCGGTCGGCCGACAGTGCGAGGAGCGCGGCTTCCTGGAGTTCCACCATGTCGAGCCGTTCGCACGCGGCGGCGAATCGACGGAGGAGAACATCCAGATGCGCTGCCGATCACACAATCAATACGAATCGGAACTGGTGTTCGGACCGGACCGCTGGCCGGATGGCGCCCGAGTCTGACCGCGAGACTCCGACGCGGACTCCGACGCGGACTCCGACCCCGACCCTTCACCTCGCGCCGAACGCGGCCGCCAGCCGCGCGGCGAGCGCCGCGGCCCCCACCCGCTGCCCCGTTTCGCCCCATCCAGGCGTTGACACGAGCGCCCCTGGTCCCGAAGGTACTCGAGGTCCACGACTCGGCTTCGGAAGAAAGGATTCCCTGTGCGCTCCAGAACGTCCCCCATCTCGAATGTGAATTGGCTCGTCCTCGTCCTCCTCATCGGAATCGCCGCGATCCCGGCGCTCCTCTCGAGCGGCTGCGGCGACGACGACAACGGAACCAAGCCGACCCCCACCGGCGCTTGTTGCGCGGTAGACGGAGTCTGCACGATCGCAACGGAGGCGGCCTGCGAAGGAGTCGCCGGCCGCGAGTACCAAGGCAACGACACCGATTGCGACCCGAATCCCTGCGACCAGCCGGCCGCAACCGGCGCCTGCTGCGCGGTGGACGGGACCTGCACGATCGCGACCGAGGCGGCCTGCCTGACGGTCGTCGGCCGTACATACGACGGGGACGACACCGACTGCGACCCGAATCCGTGTGACCAGCCCGCGCCGACCGGCGCCTGCTGCGGGACCGATGAATCCTGCGCGATCACGGCGGAGGCCGCCTGTGAAGCGGTCGTCGGCAACGTCTACCAGGGGGACGACACCGACTGCGACCCGAACCCGTGCGTGACCGTCGACGCGACCGGCGCATGCTGCGCGCTCGACGGAAGCTGCACGATCGAGACCGAAGTCGACTGCGAGGCCGGCGCGGGCCGCGTCTACCAGAGCGACAACAGCATTTGCGATCCGAACTCCTGCCCGCAGCCTCCCCCGAGCGGCGCCTGCTGCGCGGATAACGGCGCCTGCACGATCACGACCCAGTCGGCCTGCGAGTCGGTCTTCGGTCGCGCCTTCCAGGGGAATGGCACCGACTGCGACCCGAACCCGTGCCCACAGCCGCCGCAGACCGGCGCCTGCTGCACCACGACGGGAACCTGCGACATCGAAACGCAGGCGGTTTGCGAGGTGGTCTTCGGACGCGTCTATCAGGGCGACGGTACCGTCTGCGAGCCGAACCCGTGTCCGCCGCCCGCCGGAACCGGCGCGTGCTGCGCGCTCGACGGAACCTGCTCGATCACGAACGAAGTCGACTGCCTCGCGGTCGGCGGTCGGGTCTACCAGGGAGACGGCAGCGATTGCAACCCGAACCCCTGCCCGCAGCCGAAGGCGACCGGCGCCTGCTGCGCGGCCGACCTCTCCTGCTCGATCGCGACCGAGGCGGTCTGTGAGTCGGTGATCGGCCGTGTCTACCAAGGCGACGACACCGACTGCGACCCCGTCCCCTGCGCCGCCGGACCGGCCACCGGCGCCTGCTGCGCGGACGACGGCGCCTGCTCGGTCCGGACCGAGGCCGCCTGCGTCACCGCGTTGGGCACGTATCAAGGTGACAGCGCCGTCTGCACCCCGAACCCCTGCCCGCAGCCTCCGGCTACCGGCGCTTGCTGCTTCGACGACGCCACCTGCGTCGTCTACGCACAGGCCGTGTGCACTGGCTTGAACGGCACGTACCAGGGCGATGGAACCGACTGCGACCCGCTCCCCTGCACGGCAGTCCCGACCGGCGCCTGCTGCGCGGTCGACGGCTCGTGCCAGGTGGTGACGGAACTCGCCTGCGCGGCGGCGAACGGCACATACCGCGGCGACAACATGGTGTGCGACCCGAACCCGTGTCAGGTCGAGACGATCGGCGCCTGCTGCTTCCCGGGTGGGACCTGCACGGAGCAATCCGAAGTGGCGTGCAACGTTTCGACCGGCACGTATCAAGGGGACAACACCAGCTGCGATCCGAATCCCTGCGGCGGCGGGAACGGGTCGGGCGCTTGCTGCATCCTCACGAGCTGCGCTCCGCTGACGGAATCGGCCTGCGTGGGGCTGTCGGGCGTCTACCAGGGGGATGACACGGTCTGCGAGCCGAACCCCTGTTCGACCGCGACGACCGGCGCGTGCTGCGCGTTCGGTTCCTGCTTCGAATTCGCCGCTGAGGGCTGCGCGAGTCTCTCGGGCGCCTACCAAGGGAACGGCACGGTCTGCAATCCGGACCCCTGCCCGGTGACCGGCGCCTGCTGTTTCCCGTCGGGACATTGCGTCCAGACATCGCAGAGTTCGTGCGTCGGACAGGGTGGCGCTTACTCCGGGAACGACATCGCGTGCACGCCCGACCCCTGTCCCCCGGTCGTGACCGGCGCCTGCTGCTTCACCTCGGGCGCGTGCTACCAGATGACGCCCGCGGACTGTGCGCTCGGTCTGGGCGACTATTCGGGCAACGGCTCGGATTGCACGCCGAATGACTGCACGCAGCCGTCGTTGGGCGGCGCGTGCTGCAACGAGCAAGGCGCCTGCAGCATCAGCTCCGCGGCCGCCTGCAACACTGCGAACAACTTCTTCCTCGGCAACGGCTCGAGCTGCAACCCCGATCCGTGTCCCGATCCAGGCAATTTGCTGGGCATCTGGGAAATCGAAACGACGATCCAGTTCTGCGACACCGACAGCGTCTGGCTGACCACGACCCTCACCGACACGGTCTGCGTCATCACCGACCCGTACGATCCGGACGGTGAGACGGTCGAGTGCAGTTACGAGGTGTCGGGCGACAACATCATCGGCACCTGCACGTCGAGCTACCAGATCGTCAACTGCACCTATACGAGCACGTCGGTCTTCAACTTCCAGTACGGCTCCGGCAGCTACACCGGAACGAGCATCTCGAGGACGATCGGCACGGGCGAGAACTGCGGCGGCGTCACCTGCATCGAGGCGACGATCGTCGGCACACGAATCGGCCCCGCGCCCGATCCATGCGTCGAAAGTGGTCGCGAGGAACAGATGCAATCGATCGCGAGATCAGCAATGAGGCGACTACCGAGGATGTAAAACGGCGCGGCCTCGGCCGCGCCGTGGATCGCCCTCACCGGTGATCCCGTCCGCACCTTGATCCTCTTCCCAACTCGCCGCATGCCGCCGTGACCTACGGCGCTTGCGGCGAGTTCTCTTTCCCCTCTACTCGTACGCCGCCCCCGCCCGCACCATCTGCGCGTACGACAATCCCGCGAACGATGTCGCCACGATCGCCTCGCGTCCCCCCCCGCGATACGGCAGCACGAGGATCTCGCGCTCCCGCGCCCGCGCCGGGTCCAGCAACGCCGCCATCCCGTTGGCGATGAGTCGCTCCACTCGCTGCGAATCCGACAGCCTCCCGCGCTCCGGCTCGTGCTCCGGCTCGCGCACCGCCCTCGTCATCTCCAGGAGCAAACCAACCATCGCATTGCTCTTGGCCGACAGCCGCCGTTCGCCGTGATACTCCGGCCAGGCGCCTTCCGGCATCGCGGCCAGGAGCCCCTCCGGACCCTCGACGTACGCGCGAAACGCCGCGCCGATCTCGTCGCGCAACGACGCATCGCCGGTCGCGCGGCGCAAGCACGCCAGCCCCTCCAGGATGTAGTAGGCGTCATGGAACTGCGTGCTCGGCAGAGTCATCACGACGCCGCCGTCATGTGGATGGAAGAGGATCTCGCCCCACGGCGTCCGCTCTTGCAACAACCAGCGCCCGGCCTCCTCCGCCCGTCGCAAGTACTCCGACTCCCCGGACGCGCGATAGAACGCGACGAGCGAGAACACCTGCGCTCCAGTCGCCACCGAGTAGGACGACTCGCCGTCCCGCCCGGAGAAGAGGCCGTTACGAAACGAGCCGTCCGCGAGCCGATGCCGCGCCGCGAAGTGGTCGAGGAACCTTCGGTGCGCCGCGAGATACCGCGTCGCCGTCGAGTCTGGCAGCAGCGGCGCCGCGATCGAGAGAGCGGCGAACGCCACCGAGAGATCCGCGACATTCCGCGTATGGCAACGAGCCGTGAACGCTCGAGACGGATCTGATCCCGCCCCAGTCGTCACCGAATACGCGTACGCGCAGAGCCCCCCGTCGGCCTCCTGTCGACTCACGAGGAAATCGAGCGGGCGTAGAGCCGCCATCAGATACCGAGGATCGGCGCGACCGTGCGCCAATCCACGGTCGCCCTTTCCTCCGTCCCTGCCTTCCCCTCCGTCCCCGCCTTCGCCC
>Ga0163147_10001529_pt1 | contig 35009 bp, 30 predicted proteins | sample OliLakLV19MP6G1_FD_148597 | JGI IMG/M metagenome (GOLD analysis project Ga0163147, IMG submission 148597) | Freshwater microbial mat bacterial communities from Lake Vanda, McMurdo Dry Valleys, Antarctica- Oligotrophic Lake LV.19.MP6.G1 | ecosystem: Environmental > Aquatic > Freshwater > Lake >...
TTCATCGGTGTTGAAATTGAAAATTCCATCTTTTTGTTTGTCGCCAATTGCAAATATTCTGTATTTCCCAGCTTTCAAACCAACAATGCTAAAGTTACCATTTGAGCCAATAGGCACTTTGTAATCTGGCGGAGTTTTACCGATATTTAATGTATCACCTCTTGTGCCATCTATTCTAAAGGCAAAGGCAAAAAGCGAAGAATTTTTCTCGACGTCTATATGTCCGCTAATGCCACCACTATCAACTTGGCTGCCAGTAGAAAAAACAGCATTTAAGCTCTGCTTTGGTTTATTGCCAAGGAAATCGGAGTATTCAGTACCAATTTGGATTGAATAAGTAGTGTTTGGCTGCAAAGTATCAAGAAATTCCAAAGTCAAATCTCTACCACTCCAAATAGGACGGTACTTTATAGAAGGAGTAATGTTTAGATTATCAACCAAGCTTGTCTTGTTCAAATAGCGGTTGAATTCAAGCTCAATTTCCTTACCATTGAAATTGGTGGAAAAGTTTGCTGGTTTCAGCACCAAGACCTCTGGCTGAGTGGTATCCTTAGCTCCGCCCGATGGTGCTTGTACAGTTGCACAGCCATCAAACAAAGATAAAGAAGCAATTAAAGCCAAGAAAGTAAATATTTTAGTAAAATTATTCATATTTAGACTTGCAATTTAACTGAATTACGGAATAATTCTATATATTGGTGCATTATGATTAAAAAAATTTGGAATATTATCTCAGAATTTGGCGACCGACTAGATAGACATAACATCTATTTGCTCGCTGCTGGTATCTCTTTTAACATCATATTGTACATTCTACCTCTGTTTTTGGTGCTACTTTTCATATTGACGAACTTTTTCGATTACAACAATGTGATGAATGTTATCCAAGAGCTTGTACAAAATATGATGCCTAAAAATGCAAGTACAAAAGAAGTGATGCAGACCATTACAACAGAAGTTGGTTTGATTTTCAATAAGAGTTCATATCTTGGTTATATTGGGATTGTCCTTTCGCTATGGGTTTCCTCCACTTTAATTAGTGCTTTTCGAAGCTCATTAAACAAAATCTTCCAACTGGAATCACCGAAATTCTTCCTTATATATAAATTGAAAGATATTCTACTTACGATTATCTTCACAGTGCTAATTTTGATATACTCTTATGCACTCCCAATAGTTTCAATTAGCAACTCTTTGATAGAAACAATTTCACCAAATAGAATTGAATGGTTAGTTTCGGGAATAATGCTGAGCTTATATTCAATGTTGACAGGTACAGTACTTTATTACTTTATATTTAGCTATGTGCCAAACAAAATAATTCCACGAAGAGCAAGATATAGTTCCACTCTGATTTGCGTTGTTTTGATGGAGATATCACGAAATATTTTTTCTTGGTATATTAGCACAGTAGCAGATTATGGGAAGTTCTACGGCACTTATGCTATAATAGTGTCAATAGCTTTTTGGATATACTACTCCTCATTGATAATTCTTTTATCGGCAGAAATAGGCAAAATGTATTCAGATTTGAAAGAAAGGGAAAGGTGATAAAAAATTATTTTAATATATGGCTACTTAAAATTATATAATTTCGTCTCTTCCTAAAATCTTTTATGAAACTGGAAAAATACTTTGGAAAATCAGAACATTTTAATCATTGGCGGCACAAGTGGAATTGGTACTGAGCTTGTCCGTAAACTTAATCAATCAAATGCAAATGTTTATTTGGCTAGCCGTACTGCTAATAATTTAGAGGGGTTGCAATATGTTAGCCATCAAACAATTGATGTAACAAAAGAATTTCAATTGACTAATTTGCCTACAAAACTAGATGGCTTAGTGTACTTGCCTGGCACAATCAACTTAAAGCCATTCTCTCGAATTAGCGACGAGGATATTTTAAATGAATTCAATATAAATGCACTTGGTGCTGTGCGTGTTATTCGCCAAGTTTTACCAAGCTTGAAAGCAAGTGAGCAATCTTCTATTGTACTATTTTCAACTGTTGCATTCAAAGTTGGCATGCCATTTCATCTCTCCATTGCAATGGCAAAAGGTGCTGTGGAAGGAATTACTCGCACTTTGGCTGCCGAACTTTCGCCTAAGGTTCGAGTCAACTCTATCGCTCCTTCCCTTACTGAAACTCCATTAGCAGCAAATATTGTAAACACAGAAGAAAAGCGAAAATTTATCTCCGATAAAAACCCAATGAAACACATAGGCAAACCTGAAGAAATTGCTGGTTTAGCAAAGTTTCTACTTTCTAAAGAAGCAAGTTGGATTACAGGACAAATTCTTTCTGTTGATGGCGGAATGAGCACACTTAAGTTGTGAGATGTAAATAAAATCAATATGAAAAAAAAAACTTTAACAAAAGACCAGCAAACCGAACTTCTTTCTATTCTGCAAACACGTTTTGAGAAAAATGTGAATCGGCATATTGGTATTCAATGGGTGGAAGTACAAACAAAACTGGTAGCTAACCCAGACAAAATGTACGCACTTAATTTAATGGAAACTACTGGAGGCGAACCAGACGTAGTTGTTTATGATGCAAAGTCAAATGAATTTATCTTCTTCGATTGTGCTGAAGAAAGCCCAAAAGGTCGCCGCAGCTTATGCTACGACCGCAAAGCTTTGGAATCCCGAAAAGAGAATAAACCTGCAGATAATGCAATGGATGTAGCAACTGAAATGGGGATTGAATTATTAACCGAGGAACAATACAGAGAATTGCAAACGCTTGGTCATTTTGATTTGAGAACATCGAGTTGGGTGCAAACGCCAGCTGAAATCAGAAAACTTGGTGGTGCCATTTTTTGCGACCGAAGATACAACAAAGTATTCACTTACCATAACGGAGCAGAGTCGTACTATGCAGCGAGAGGCTTTAGGGGTGTTGTGAGGGTGTGAAAGGAGAAAAAGAAATTATATATACTTCAATATTATTTATTTAAACTCTTTTAAAAAAGGTGCTTAAGATTCATAAAATAATTTAGATTAATATAACTATTATGAAAAGAGATTCAATACTAATAAGAACCACCTCGGACAATTTAGATTTTCAATCTTTTGTTAAAGATTTGGATATTGATTTGGCTATTCGAGATGGAGAAGAATACGCATTTTTTGCACAGTATAATAAAATTGATGCAATAAAATATGTAGTTGTTGCTTACCAAGGCGATTTACCAATTGGCTGTGGAGCTATCAAGGAATACGAAACAAATGTAATGGAAGTCAAACGAATGTTCGTACCATTGGAAAAAAGAGGAAAAGGAATAGCATCTATTGTTCTGAAAGAATTAGAAAGCTGGGCAAAAGAACTTGGCTACAAAAAGTGCATTCTGGAAACTGGCATTAAACAACCAGAAGCAATTAATCTCTACCACAAAAATAATTACACAATAACTCCTAACTATGGACAATATGCGGAAGTAGCAAGTAGTGTTTGCTTTGAGAAAAAGTTGTCATAAATAAAAAATCTCCACCTTTTTTCAGAGTGGAGATTTCGAGTCTAAATTATTTGTTTAGCTATTCTAATTTAACTATTCATTGAGCTAAGGAATTCTTTATTGTTACGGCTTCCTTTCATTCTATTTAAAAGGAATTCCATTGCTTCCACTGGCGAAAGCTCATGAAGTACTTTGCGTAGAACCCAAATTCTATTAAGGTCGTCATTGCTAAGTAGTAATTCTTCCTTACGAGTACCAGATTTATTAGCTTCAATAGCTGGGAATATTCTACGTTCAGAGATTTTTCTATCTAATACAAGCTCCATATTACCAGTACCTTTGAATTCTTCAAAGATTACCTCGTCCATTCTAGAACCAGTATCTACTAAGGCAGTAGCTATAATAGTTAATGAGCCGCCTTCTTCTACGTTTCTGGCAGCACCAAAGAATCTTTTAGGTCTGTGCAATGCTTGAGCGTCCACACCACCAGATAATATTTTACCTGAATGCGGCACAACAGTATTATAAGCACGAGCCAAACGAGTAATTGAATCTAATAAAATTACCACGTCTTGCTTAGCTTCCACAAGGCGTTTAGCTTTTTCTATTACCATTTCGGCAACTTGCACGTGTCTTTCTGGTGGCTCGTCGAATGTAGAAGCTACCACTTCAGCACGAACAGAGCGTTCCATATCGGTAACTTCTTCTGGACGTTCGTCAATTAGAAGCACAATAAGCACCACTTCTGGGTGGTTTTTAGCAATAGCATTTGCAAATTGTTGCAATAATATTGTTTTACCAGATTTGGGAGGCGAAACGATTAATCCACGTTGTCCCTTTCCGACAGGTGAAAGTATATCCACAATCCGCATAGGCATATTGTTTGGATTGTCTTCCAAAATAAGTCTTTTAGTTGGGTAAAGCGGAGTCAAGTTGTCGAATATAGTGCGTTCACGCATAATATCTGGGTCAACAAAGTTCACACTTTCCACTTTCAAAAGAGCATAAAATCTTTCTTGGTCTTTTGGAGGTCTCACCAATCCCTTGATTGTATCGCCAGTTCTAAGCACAAATTTTTTGATTTGCGAAGGAGATACATAGATGTCATCGGGAGAAGGTAAATAATTGTAACTTTGAGAGCGAAGAAAACCGTAACCATCGGGTAGCACTTCGAGCACTCCACCGCTGGCTATTAATCCCTCGTTATTTTTTTCTTTCTGTTCAATTCGAGATTGAGCTTCTACAATCTTCAGAATTAGCTCTTGCTTTCGCAAACCACTAATTTCTTGAACTCCAAGAATTTTGGCAATTTCGGTAAGCTCTACAATTTTCTTTTGTTTAAGCAATGTATGGTCAATTATTTCAATTGCAGTTGCATTGCCATTGACGGGTGGAGCAGGAGGTTGAGCAGGTGGAGTATGTGGAGTGCGAGTGTAATCTCTAGCCCCAACTGGTTTTCGTGTTGTCATTTCACGCCTACCTGTAGTGGGACGTCTGCTAGAACCACCAGAATAGTTCGAATTATCCTTGTTTTGCATAGAAAAATTAAAGTTGAACAAATTTTAAAAAGCCAATGTTAAGCCGTTTATCTTTGGAAGATTTTCAGAAATGAATGTCAGAAAATTGTGATTTGCTTAACTTGGGGAGATTATCCACAGCAAATTTACATTAAATAAGTTTTTTTTCAAAGAAATAAATGCAAAATCTTGAATTTTCTTTAAAATAAGTCGTACTTTAGATTTTTGTATTCTATGTGTGTTTTCTTTGAAAGATGCTATCCTATTGATATTTAAGTCTTTATTTAGCAAAAGACTTTTCAGAAATGAAAAGCGATTTTTTTTAAATTATGCTGTTTACATTTCTTTAGTTCGTAAATTTGTAATCTTGTTAATCAAACAAATCTAAAAATAAATATGAGAAAACTCTTAAGTTTAGTTCTTTTTGCTTCTACTTTCCTCTCTTCTATTGCGAAAGAATATCCCGAATCTAACTTTTTACAAAATTCTAGACAATTAGTTTACGAAGGGAAACGCTCAGGCGAGGGTTATTTTTCGCCAGATGGCAAGAAAATAATTTTCCAAAGCGAGCGATTGGCAGACAATCCATACTATCAAATCTTTATCTTAGATTTTGATAATGGTGAAGTTAGTCAAGTTTCGACTGGTATTGGCAAAACCACTTGCCCTTATTTTGAATTTGGCGGTGGCAAAAGAATACTTTATGCTTCATCGCATTTGGACCCTATGGCAGTGCAGAAACAAAAAGATGAATTAGAATTTAGAGCTTCTGGTAAAAAAAGACGTTATGCTTGGGATTACGAACCTGAGATGGATATTTTTTCTGCTGACCAAGACGGCAAGAATATTAAAAGATTAACTAGTGAACTTGGCTATGATGCAGAAGCTTGCTATTCTGCTGATGGTAAAAAGATAATATTTAGCTCGAATGCAGAAATATTCGCAAAAAAGAATTTAACTACCGATGAGAAAAAGAAACTTGAAATGGATCCATCTTTCTTCTGCGATTTATATATAATGGATGCAGACGGTAAAAACAAAAAGAAAATTACAAACGCTCCTGGCTATGATGGAGGACCTTTCTTTACTTACGACGGTAAAAAAATTGTTTGGCGAAGATTTGCCGAAGATGGTCACTCTGCCGATGTTTTCACAGCTGATTTGGACGGAAGCAACGCAAAGCAAATAACTGATTTTGGCTCTATGTCGTGGGCACCATTTTTTCATCCAAGTGGTGAATATCTAATTTTTGCATCAAATAAATTTGGTTTTGGCAACTTTGAAATTTTCATAGTAGATAAAGATGGCACAAAAGAACCAGTGAGAATAACTAATACAGAAGGTTTCGATGGTTTGGCTGTGTTTTCGCCAGATGGCAAAAACTTATGCTGGACCTCGGCACGCACTAAAGATGCTTCGGCCCAATTATTCTATTCTGGTTGGAATCACTCAGCAGCTCTTGCAGCTCTTGCCGAAGCTCCTGCACGAAAGAAATCAATGACAGCTACAAACTTTACACCCGAAATTAAAGCTGACGAAATGAGAGCTAAAGTGGAATACTTAGCTAGCGATGAATTGGAAGGAAGAATGACTGGTAGCGAAGGCACTCGTTTGGCTGCTAATTATATTATAGCTCAATTTGAGAAAAATGGTATTAAACCAGTCGTAGATAAAGGTTTTAAATTTGAGTTTGATTTTGTGAAAAAAATTGAAATCAATGAAACATTAAATTCTCTTAATTTGAATGGTAAAGAATTAAAGCTATATACTGACTTTACTCCCGATGTTTCTTCGGAAACTGGCAAAATAGAAGCAGAAATGGTTTTCGCTGGATACGGTATAAAAACTTCCACAAGCAGCGATATCAGTTACAATAATTATAAAGATCTTGATGTGAAAGATAAAATTGTTGTAATATTCGATGGATTGCCAGAGAATTTGAAACAAGAGGAACGCAAAAGTTTAATGCGTCATTCAGACTTAATGTATAAAGTGATGACTGCACGTGAATTGGGAGCTAAAGGTATTTTAGTTGTGAGCAAAAAAAATGTGTTGCCACGCCCAACTCAACGATCTATTCCTGCAAAAACTGGTCTTTTCTTAGCTAACATATCTAAAGAAGTGGCTAATGTATTATTTGCAGAAAAGAAATTAATACTTGACACTGTATATTCTCAATTAAGTACTTTGGAATTACCTAAATTTTCTTCGTTCAGCTTTGATAAAGCAAAAGTGAATATGTCAGTAAATTTAGAAAAGAAAATGTCTCAGGATTATAACATAGTTGGTATGATACCAGCTAAAGGCAAATCCGATGAGTATATTTTTATGGGAGCACACTATGACCACATAGGTCATGGAGAAACTAGCAGCAGAGCAGAAGATAAAACTAAAAATGAAATACATAATGGTGCAGACGACAACGCCTCTGGTACAGCACTTGTGATTGAAATGGTGGAATATTTTAGCGATTTGAAAAAAACTAAACCTGAGCTATTCACAAAGAATTTAGTTTTTGGCTTTTGGTCTGGCGAAGAACTTGGCTTGCTTGGTTCGGAAGCATTCATAGCTAAAAAAGAAATGGATTTGAAAAAAGTGAGTGCATATATTAATTTCGATATGGTGGGAATGCTGAAAGACAATAAATTGTCTGCCCAAGGAATTGGTTCATCGCCAGATTGGAAAAAAATATTAGAGAAAAAAAATATAGTTTCTGGTTTTGATTTGTCATTGCAAGAAGATCCATACATCCCAAGCGATGGAATGGCTTTCTATAAAGCAAATGTTCCTATGCTTGCACTGTTCACTGGATTGCACGACCATTACCACCATCCACTCGATGATGCTGAAAATTTAAACTATGACGGAATGGAACGCATTGGCAAATTTGCTTCGCTTATTACTACTGAGCTTTTGAAAATGGATAAGCCAATTGCTTTTGCTAAAGTTGAAATGAGCCAAGGACAAAGTTCTTCTGCTAGAAGCTTCGGTGTTTCTATTGGTACTATCCCAGATTATGGTTCAGATGCCAAAGGAATGAAAATTACTGGCGTTCGAGCTAATAGTGCTGCTGAAAAAGCTGGACTAAAAGGTGGCGATATAATAATTAAATTAGCTGGGAAAGTAATTCAAAACATTTATGATTACACTAATCTATTGGGTGAAATCAAAGCTGGAGAGAAATACCCATTAATTATAATTAGAGAAGGCAAAGAAATGAACTTGGAAGTAATTCCAGGAGTGGCTAACCACTAATATAATAATTCAATTTATAGATTTTGTAATGAGCCACCTCGCAATAAGGTGGCTCTTTTGCATTTAATAATTTATTACAATTCAATTCCTATTATCGTAACATCATCTCTTTGCTCTGTTTCGCCTTTGTGGTTCTCAAGCTCCGATTTCAATGCAAGCATTTGTTCGTTAAAATCTTTTGGTTGAATTCCCAAAATCAACTCTTTCAATCTTTTAGTGCCGAGTTTTTTCCTGTTTAAGTCCGATTGGTCTGCGTAGCCATCGCTGGTCAAATAGAATCTTTCTCCGCCTTGCAAATTGATAATGTGGCTTTCGAATAGTACTTCTTTGCGTTTTATTCCGCCAATTGCTAAGTTATTGCCTTTAATTTCTATTAACTCACCATTTTGAATAAAATATAGTGGTCTGCCAGCTCCACAAAATTCAACTTGGTTTGAAGTTATATCTTGTCTAATTAAGCAAATATCCATGCCATCACGCAGTACATTTGAGTTGTCTCTGGTTAAACTCATAGCGATACTGAAAGTATCATCCAAATAATGCATTATTTCATTGGTACTTAGGTGTCCCCTCTGGATTGATTCGTGCAATATCATAGAGCCAATCATTGAAAGCATAGAGCCGGGCACTCCGTGTCCAGTACAGTCTCCCACAGCGAAATAGCGATAGTTCCCAATTATATTATACCAGTAAAAATCACCTGAAATTATATCTTTGGGTAAATAAAGAATGAAATAATTCTTTGTGTTCTCTTCGAAATGATGTGCAAAAGGAAGCATTACTTTTTGGATTTTTTCGGCATATCGAATAGAGCTAAGTATTTCATTATTCTTTTCTTCCAATCTTTCCAAAGTAGCTTCTACAATTTGTTTCTGCTCGTGCAAATCATCATTGAGTGTAATAAGTTCAATGTTTTGCGATTCAATTTCGTTGTTCTTTTCTTCTAATATTATGTTAGATTTTTTCTTTACTTGGAATCGAGTGAAAATGAAAAATACTAATAAAGAAAGTAGAACAATACTAATGATAGTAGCAATTATTACAGTATTCTTTTGTCCAATCTCAGATTTTTGCAATAGTATTTCTTTGTCTTTTTTGTCTTGTTTATACTGGAAATCAAGTGTTGCCATTTTTAAATTCGATTCAAAATTACTAATAGAATCACGAATTTTAAAATACTCAGTTTGATGAAAAAGTGCTTCTTTGAATTTATTGCTTTGAGCATAAAGCATATATAAATTGAGGTGTGCATTGCGTTGGAGAGATTTTGCTCCAATGCTATTGCTGATAGTCAAACTTTTATTGAAATAATCTTCAGCTAAATTAAGTTTGCCAGAATTCAAATAAATTTCACCTATATTGATGGCAGTATTTGCATAGTTAGCACTATCGGAAAGTTCCGCAAATAGCTTTATAGTCTTTGAATAATATTCTATAGCTTTTGCAAGATTTTCCATTTTGGAATAAGTCAAACCAATATTGTTCAAATTAGTCGCATAGCCAGACTTATAACCATTGTCCAAATTTAGTTTTGCGGATTTATTGTAATAATTGAGAGAGCCTGAATAATCCTTCGCAGAAAACTTAACCAAACCTAAGTTTGATAAATTATTTGCCATACCTACTCGATTCTCTATTACTTTATTAATCTCGTAAGCTTTTCTATGGTATTCTTCTGCTTTTGCAATGTTGTTTTGCTGGTAATATGTATTGCCAATATTTCCTAAATTGGAAGCAATTCCTTTTTTATTGCCAATTGTCTCATTGATAGCGAGAGATTGTAGATAGTTTTCAAGTGCCTTAGTATAGTTTGCTTGAGTAAAGTTAATCACACCCATAGCGTTATAAGCAGCGGCAATACCTTTCTGCCAATTGATTTTTTGAGATAGTTTTAGGCATTCATCGGCGTAAGTAATTGCTTCTTGTGGCTTTGTGCCAGCCATCTCAAACGCCAAATCACGATAGACCAATGCCCGAGTGGAATCATCTTGTTTCTGATTGAGTTGTCCTTTTAGTGCATCAATGCTAGCGTTTTCAGCCAAAAGCAGATTCGTAAAAACAAACAATAATATGTATGTAAATTTCATAATTCAAATATACAAAGAAAATTGATTTATATGGATTTAAGATATTGATATTTTTGAGAATATATTAATCTAATTCCTTGAATTAAAGAAAGTTCTTTTGCATTTGCTCAAAAATTGATATTTTTGTTTATTCTTCTCGGGGGGGAAGCCAAAAATGTCTGAAAAAAATCTTGCGTATCTAGTATCTGTATTCAAACAGAGCGAATTTGTGAATTTCTTCAAGAGTTGGTTCAAGCTAAATCGCTGGACTGCTACTGCATTTATATTGATTAGTGCTGGTGCTACTAGCTTCATTGTTTATAACCGTGGACAAATCACTACTTTGCTAAATGAGGGCGATAAGTTTCGCCGACAAAAACAACAGCGAATAAACGAATTAAAAATTATTGAAGCCGAGCTTATCAATTTGCAAAATGGTAATCGTATTACAACTATTGCCAGCACTCGACTTGGAATGATTTATAGCACTAAAGCCCCGAAAGACATTAAATAATTCCAACAAAATAATTAGATTAGTATTAAAATGGCGAAAAGAAAACAAGTAATAGATGTAATGCCGGATAGCCGCAAAGAATTGAATATAGTGATGGTACTAATTCTCACTTTTCTTTGTTTGGTAGTGGGTAAGCTATTTTCCTTGCAAATTGTGAAAGGCGATGAATATAGACAAAAAGCAAAACTCCAACACGAATCTCGTATTTCGCTCAATGCAAAGCGTGGCAATATCTACGATAGGAATGGCAGACTGCTTGCTACAACTATAAATAGTATTTCAATTGCAGTAGATCCAGAGCTTTTGGATTCGGCAGATGTGGATAGAATCTCTAAATTTATTGGTAAAGTGCTGAAGCAACCAGACTCAAAATATAAATCGAAAATTCAAAATGCTAAAGGTAACTATGTTTGGCTTGTGCGAAGCTCTATGGAAGATTCGCTAAAAGTGATGCAAACTTGGAAAATAAAAGGTATTATATTCAAAGAAGAGCCAAAAAGAATATATCCATTTGGAAATATTGGTTCGCAAGTGCTTGGCTTTACTAATATTGATAATAAGGGAATATCGGGCATTGAGCTTGGTATGGATTCTATCCTTCGTGGTAAAAATGGCTATATGATTAAATACCGTGATGCACTTAGCCACCTGCGTTCTTCGCTAGAATTGCCGAATATTCCAGCTTTAGATGGACGAAATGTACGTCTGACTGTGGATATTGAATTGCAACGAATAGTGGAATTGCAATTGGAAAAAGGTATTATTGATGCGAATGCTGCTGGTGGCACTGTGATTGCCATTCAGCCAGCCACTGGCGAAGTGCTTGCTATGGCTTCATTCCCTACCTTCGACCCAAACAATGCACGCAATGCGACAAGTGAAACTATGAGAAACCGAAGCATTACTGATATTTACGAACCTGGCTCTACTTTTAAATTAATTACTGCTGCTGCTGGAATTGAAGAAGGAGTGGTTTCGGAAGATGAAATGATGGATGGACACGGTGGGGTTTTCCAATTCAAATCATTCACAATCCACGATGTGCACGGTATGGGGAGAGTACCATTCAGAGAAGCTATTCACCAATCGAGCAATATTATACTTTCGGAAGTGGCAAATAGAATGCAAGATGCTACTTTCTATAGTTATATCAGAAACTTTGGCTTCGGTATGAAAATGGGGATTGATTTGCCTGGGGAAATTCCAGGAAGAGTGCCTAAGCCTGAAAATTGGGACGGAGCTTCCAAACGTTTTATGGGGCATGGCTATGCTTTAAATTCTACTCCTTTGCAAGTTGTGAATGCTTATTCCACTATTGCTAATAATGGTGTGCTTATGCGTCCATTTATTTTGAAAGGGAAAACCGACTACCAAAATATTGAAACTTTCACCAAACCTACTAAAATTAGAAGAGTTGTTTCGGAAAAAACTGCAAAAAGAATTACAGCTTTATTTACAGGTGTTGTGGATAGTGGTTCGGGAAAAAAAGCTATAATTCAAGGTTTGAAAATTGCTGGTAAGACAGGAACTGCACAACAAATAGTAAATGGAGTTTATTCCAAACAAGACTATTTTGCATCTTTCGTTGGCTTCTATCCAGCAGAAGATCCACAAATTGCAGTAATAGTAGTTGTGGATAGGCCAAGAGCCAGCATATATGGTGGAGCGAGTGCTGCTCCAATTTTTGGAGCAATTGCATCGAGCATTGTTGCTAAAGATCCAAGTTATGTGATTTCTAAAAAAATTACAAAAGAAGAACACGATTTGAAAATCAAGGATACTGTGAACGTGCCTTGTGTGGCTGGCATGTATTTTTCCGATGCTAAGCGATTGATGGAAGTATATGGTTTGAAGCTGAATGCGGCTAGCCAAAGCGGAGTGATATTTAGTCAATCCCCCAAAACTGGTAGCAAAGTCCCACGTGGCACTGCTATAGGTGTAACTTTAATGCCTGAAGAGGACGACAACAAAAACAAAACTAACCCAATCCAACACGATGTTACTGGTTTAACTATACGAAGGGCAGTTTCACTTTTGCAGCGTACGGGAATTAAACCAATAGTTGTGGGTAAGGGTTTGGTGCAATCGCAAGTTTGGTATATTGATAAGAATAAACAATTGAGTTGCAAATTAATTTGCAATTCGCAAGAAACCGCTATTTTGCCTAAATTAGAGCAGCAAAAAAACAATTAATCTGGCAACGAAGAAAACTTACATTAACATTAAGTTAAAATTCTAAAACTATTGTGTTTTATTGGAAAAAATATGCAAATTTAACATGTTATAAAACTGCACAAAATTAAAAACTCTTTTTATGATGTATGCAATTTATGTAACGCTTGGAGATTTCTGTGAAAATACTTTACGTGGAAGATAATACCATAAATAGATTGGTATTCAAAAAAATGCTTGAACCAAATGCAGAAGTTACTGCTGTTGAAACTGGACAAGAAGGAATTGCACTTGCTAAAGATAACTTTTATAATGTTATCTTTATTGATTTAAACCTAAATGATATTGAAGTAGATGGCTTCGAGGTATTCAAAGAAGTAAAACACTTTAGTCACTTGAAAGATTCTAAATTTATAGCATTAACTGCTTATCACGATTTTGAATGGAAAGATAAATGTGAAAAAGCTGGCTTTGACAATTATATTATTAAGCCTTTCAAAAAAGAAGACTTATTGAGTCAGATAATACATTGAAAATCATTTAACGCAAAGGAAGCTTCACAAAACAAATGTGGAGCTTTTTTTTGCTTTGGACATTGCAAATTGTAAAAATATATATTTATTTGAAAATAGATTGACTGAGAATTTAAAAAACTGTGGATTAAAGAATAACAAAATATAGAATATATTTACTGGCTCTGCTTATTGCAGTAGCAAGCCAAACGCTACTGGCAGAAGGCTGATGGGAGAAAATAGAGACTAATAATAAGCCAGTAGACAGGATAATTCCTTCAATGGATTGGTTTACAGAAAACAAAGAAATTAATTGTTAGCAATTCTTTTGAAATTGAAACACTCAATGAATCTATTAAGCAACAAAGATTAACAGATATACTCGGAAACTAAATTACGAATTACCATATAGAAAATGGTTTGATAAGCACAAAAGTATTAATAAACTTGCCAAACGGAACTTACATATTCCAATTTGAGTTACACAATAGAGAGAAGATTACTTATTTACTATTGGATAATAAATAGAATTACTATTCATTCTACTCAGCTATATCATAATCTAAATAACCTTCTGCTCCCCTTGAATAAAACGTAGAAGTATCCCAAGGACTTAGTGGCAAGTTATTTTTAATCCTATTAACCAAGTCTGGATTAGATATAAATAGTTTCCCAAAAGCAACTGCATCAGCAATTCCATTGTTTAATGCAATTTCTGCTGTTTCTGGCGTGAAACCTGAATTAGTAATTAAAGTATGATTGTATAAGTTCCTAAAATATGCCGTAGGCTCTCTCAAATATTGTAAATATTCACCTTCGGGTATGGGAATATAGGGTTCCATCAGATGTAGATAAGCCAAATTATAGTCGTTAAGCTTGTTAATTATATATGAATAATCTTCTACAGGATTATCAGTATAACTTCCGCTTATTAAACTACTGGGCGAAAGTCTTAATCCAGTTCGTTCATTGCCAATTTTATTGCAAATACTTTCTACTATTTCAAATAAGAACCTGCTTCGTTTATCTATATCGCCACCATAAGCATCATTGCGTTGGTTCGATATTGTACATATAAATTGTTCTATCAAATAGCCATTTGCTCCATGAATTTCGATTCCGTCAAAACCAGATGAAATGGAATTTATAGCTGCTTGAGTGTATTGTTTTACTATGTCCTTTATTTCATTTGTTTCCAATGCTCTTGGTGTTGATTTATCAAGCAATCCCTCATAAGTTCTAATCTGTCCACCAGCATTAATAGCAGAAGGAGCCACTGGTAAATTTCCTTTTAGGAAACTAGTGTGTGAAATTCTTCCCATGTGCCAAAGTTGACAAAATATTTTACCATTACTTTCATGAACAGAATTTGTTACAATTTCCCAACCTTTCATTTGTTCATAATTAAATATACCTGGCACATCCATATAGCCAAATCCCATTGGGTCTATAATAGTAGCTTCCGAAATAATCAAGCCAGCGCTAGCTCGCTGGGTATAATATTCTGCCATCATTTTATTTGGAATATTTTCTTTGCCTGCTCTTGAGCGAGTGAGCGGTGCCATAAAAATTCTATTAGGTAAAGTCATTTTCCCTATTTGAATTGATTGGAGTAATTTCATATTGTTTTTAATTCTCTATTCGATTTTTGTTTTCTAAATTAATAATAAGTATTTCTTGGCGAATTGTTTTCGCAAGTTTTCGTATGTTCTGCATTTCTTGTCTAAGCCTTATACCTGCAGTTTTATTGCTTCTACGATAGAATTTATCCATATCCTTATCGAGAGATTGCACCAATTTAAGTAGTTCTTTGTATTTTTCCATTCTATTTTGTGGACTGTATTAAATAATCAAAGTCTGTAATTCCAATTTTCATTCTAAGTAAATAAGAGCCATTTGCTAATTTACTTTTGGTATCCAAATAATAGTTCTGATAGCCACGAGCAAAAGTAAGTTCCTCGCCTTCCAATATTAGTTTGCCAGCCATATCGTAGATAATTGGTTTGGCTGTTTGCAATTTACTATTAGAAAAAGTAATCCTTAATTTCTCGCTAAATGGATTTGGCGATACCGAAAATAATGAGTCCAGCACTGGCAATGTTTTCGGACCGGTATTAGGAAGACCATTGTTCTTTGCATAAATGTTAGCATTATTTAAAGCAATGCCGAGTGAATCTATATTACTTGCAGCAAATAAAGCAAAAGTAATACTTTTTTCTTCACCTTTCATTAGCCAAATAGGCCCAGCAGCAATAATCATAGATACATCAGTTATGCTAGATTTTAATCGTTGCAATCCGCCGCTAATAGTTGTCCATTTTTCTTTTTTTGTATAGCCATCATAAACTCCAATATTGCCATCGTTATTACCATTATTGTCTAATGCGTAAAAATTCTGCAATTCATAGCTCATAAGTATTGCACCTATTTTTGGCAAAGTAGATAATTTAGTATTTCCCACATAGCCATAGTTTTCAGAGTCCACCCAAACAACTTGATTGTTTGCTCCACTTGGTCCCAAATCCCAATCGAAATAAAGTCCCACGAAAAGTGAATCGAAGTCTTGCTCACTCTCGTTTTTAATTATATAAGTTGTATATATAACATCATTGTTCCCTGTTATAGATTTGGGTTGAATTACCTTTTGCTTGATTGATATTTTATCTAAAATACTATCTTGAAAAGAAAGTGCAGTATAGTTTCTGTAAGAAGTTTCTACTATAGTTTCATTTATATTTTCAGATTTATTAGTAATTATTAAACTATTAAAATCTCTACTTTGTTCCGATTGGAAATCATTTCTACTGACATCCCAAACTTTATTATAGCCTGTGCCAACTATCAACCCAGCTTCATAAAGCAAATTCGAGGAATTTTTATATTTGAATCCTTCGCCTTGAGTATTGTTAGGGTAATCGTTGAATCCAATATTGCCTTGGCTATTAATAGTAGTAGTAATATTATTTGTACTAATAGTTCTATAGCTAGGGTTTGCCGTAAAACTAATGAAATCAGTAGTAATAAAATTATTATTTTCAGTAATTTCAAATTCAATTTCTAAAACACTATTTATAGGCACGTCACTAATTAGATTAAATACTAATTCTTCTGTGGTTGAGTTTGCAACAAATACTTCGCCAGTTGCCAAACTACTTATATTTATTTCGTGTTTAATGAAATAAATATAGGGTGATTTGCTGCTTGCTTTTATTTTCAAATTAGTGATAGGCATTAATATATTCTTTACATCGAAATTAATTGCGATTCTTTCATTTATATCGTAGCTTCTATCTCCATTGGCATCTAATAGAATTTTATTTGTTAGTATTGCTGATTTTGCTTCTCTATTTGTGATTGCTTTAAGTGCATTCACCCTGCCTCTGCCCAGCTTACCTTTGTAACCAGAATTCATCGAATCCACATTATCGGTGTTTACTTTTAGCAACTCCGAAATTTGATCTATGTTTAAATCTGGATTTGATTGTCGAACCATTGCTACTACTCCAGCCACAACAGGCGAAGCCATAGAAGTACCGTCCATAACAGTATAGCCATTATTCGGAATTGTGGACATAATCAAAGTGCCAGGCGCAATTATATCCACACTTGAATTGAAATTGCTAAATCCCGCTTTTCTATCAGTATTTGTGCAAGCTGCAACAGAGATAACCTTTTCGTAAGATGCTGGGTAAAAAGGTGAATCATTACCATCATTTCCAGCAGCACCCACAATTAGCATTCCACCATTGCTGACAATATTTATTATTTCTTGCTCGGCAGTATTTCGCCCACCAGAACCCCAAGAGCAATTCATTACTTTCGCCCCAGCAATATAGCCATAAAGAATACCATCATATTGCTTCTGTACTGATCTATCATTAGGGTTATCCGAGCCAACTTTCACAGGTAATATTTTACAATGATAGGATACTCCAACTATTCCGTAAAAATTATTAATAGAAGCTCCTACTATCCCTGCCACGTGAGTTCCGTGTGAATTACCAGGCATTGGGTTGTTATCGGGCGAATCAGTGCCAACCATATCCCAGCCATGCCAATCGTCTATAAAGCCATTGCCGTCATCGTCCAGTCCATTCGTTCGTTTGTCGTTGCCTTTGTCGTCTTGTCCATTTTCACCAAAATTCAAATAAATCACATCTTGCAAATCTTGGTGCAGCCAATCCACCCCAGTATCGCAAATTGCTATAATAATAGAATCCTGTGTTTTTAGGCTATCCCAAGCTTCCACTGCCTTAATTTGTTTAATATAAAATTGGTTAGTGTAAAGTGTATCGTTAGGCTCAATACTAACCAAATGAGCCAATGGCTCTTGTTCGGCATATTCTAAATCGGAGTTGCTGCTTAGCTTTTGTGCTGCTATTTGCGAAGCAATTGAGCTATTGTAAGTGATACGGAAAATCCGAGAAAGAGACTCGCTCGGCGATTCTCCATTTTGTAAACGATTGTTTTTACTAATTTCTTTTAAAGAAAGCGCTTTCAATATATAACTGCTAACAAATGTTTCTGCTTTGTGTTCGCCAAGTATTTCGACAAATTCAACAATTGTGCTATCTTTTCGAATTACTAATTGATTGAATAAATTAGAATTCTGCTTTACTTTAATTACTATTGTATTATCTCTATAATCTTTATTGGCAGCTCCTAAGCTAACTGTTAGAACAGCAACAAAAATAAAAAATGCATAAACTTTAAACATTACTTTCCAACATTTAGATTGATAACAAATCAAGTACAATTCAAAATTTGTCCCAAAGGAATAAACAATTTACGAATTTGCACTCTTTCCATTATCTAATAATAGAAAAATTGGCAAAAAAGTTACAAATAAACCTCTTAATCCAATTCTAAACTTAATTAGAAAGACATTAGAATTTCGCTCTTGATAAAACTATTTCTCGGAAAAAGAGTTCTAAGATATAGAAACAAAAACAAAATGTTTAATATTTCAATTCATAACACAATAAGGAGTTCATCATGAACAAGTCAATATTCGCAGCAATCTTTGCTATTGCTATCGCATTCTCTTCAGTTTACGCTCAAGGCAATTCTATAAAAGAAAAAGCACAAGCTACAAAAGAAAAAGTAAAAACTGAACAAGTTAAAACTAAAGCTGAAAATAAAGCTATCCGTGAGGAAGTGAAAGCTGGAAAGAAAACTAAAGAAGAAGCTAAAAAAGAAATAAAAGCAAACAAGCAAGAAATGCACAAAACGAAAAAAGAAGCTAAAAAAGAGCTTAAAGAAGCTAAAAAAGCTGTTCGCGAAGCTAAGAAAAAATAATTTAATTTTTTTCTTCTACAAAAGCTTACTTTATACGTTCTCCAATAAATATAAAATTGGGGAACGTTTTTATTTTATAATTTAGTGAAACTAAAACAGAACAATCTATGACTAAAATTTTAACTATGTGCGGTATCATTGCCTTTACTTTTGTAAATCTAATAGCACAAACTGTAAACACTCAAGAAAAAAACAATACTGAAAGTAAGAGCCAAGAGCCCAAAAATGATGAAAAAGAATCTTTGGCAGACGATGATGAGGGAGATTCAGATATAGAAGAAGCAGATCCGGATTGGAATCTTAGTGCAGTATTTAAATTCCAAAATAGGAGATTGCAAAATGGATTAGATGTCAATTCACAAAGAGCTTCACATAATACTGGAGTTAGTTTAAGCCACTCATCTGGACTAACAGCTTCTTTCGATATGACTCGACTAGTTAACCCCAATGAACTTAGTAATTATGGCTTTGGACTGGATTATGTATATTCAGTTAATGACCATCTGGATTTTGGTGCTACATTAAATAGTACGAAATATGCAAATGATACAATAAGTGCTTTTGCAGGTTCCAATGCTAATTTATCAATATATCTTGATTACATAACGAAAATTGGTACTTTCGATTTTTCGTATGATAAGTACTTTGGAACAGACGATATTCAATTTGTTAGTTTGAGCTATATAAATAGTTATACTTGGGGCGATTTCAGATTGCAGCCAAACATTTCAGTTTCAGCAGGGGAGTATTCCATCTCTTCCAGTAGATTGGCAAAAGCATTATCTAAGAAAAAAGCAGGAAAAATAATTGCTGTAAATAAAACTTCTTTTGGTTTAACTTCATTTGTAATTATGTTAAAGCTAAAATATGATTTAGGGAAAGGATTTTCATTAGCTCTTGCTCCTGCATACAATTTAGCAAAAGATGAGACTGGACAGAAATTTGTTGGAGAACCCACAGCTTATCTTTCTATAAATTATAACTATGAATTTTGATGACTTATAATAATTTGGAATTCACTCTTGATCTTCAACTAATGGTTTTTTAAACATTTTGGCACTATTGATATCGCTCATTGCTCTTTGCAAACCAACTTTGAGTAAATGCTTGATTGAGGTGGTAACGTCTTCTTGAATTTGTGGGAGTTTCGCCATTTCTTCTGTTTTGAATTTGCCAAGGACATAATCGACAAGTCCACCAAGCCCAAAGTTATTTTCAATGCCTAATCGCATTCTGTAAAAATTGGGTGTGCCAAGCTCTTCTATCATTGATTTCAAACCATTATGACCTCCATCGCTTCCGCCTTGCTTCAAATGGACTTTGCCTAATGGGAAATTATATTCGTCCACAACGCATATAACATTATTAGGAGCTATACCATAATCTCGCATAATAATTTTTGCAGCTTTACCCGAGAGATTCATATAGGTGAGGGGTTTGGCAAGCACAACTTGCTTTCCAGCAAATTTTAATTCTGCAATTTGAGCGTAGTTGTGGTTTATAGTAAACTCAGCTTTAATTTCAGCCATAAATCCATCAAGTGCTATCCAGCCAATATTATGGCGTGTCAATTCATATTCCGCACCAGGATTGCCCAGAGCAATTATTAAATAATCTGCTTTGTTCATTTGCTTAAAACTTAGGATACCAATTGAGTGATAAATTTACGATTGAAAAGTATGAAGTAGCATCTATAGGAATTTGTTTCTGTAATTTCGTATCATAGTAAAAATCTTTATTCTTCCCAAGTTGATAATCAATTCTCCATTCGCCAGTTACTGTAAATAAACCAACTGACTCTACTTTAATATTACCAATCAATCCAACACTAAATCGAGCAGCTAAATTGTTAGATATAAGCGAAGGTGTGTCAGAGCGATTAATTGCCTGATTAATAAAACTAACTCCCGTGCCTAAAAAGAAATTTGCTGCACTTTTTGGGTTTGCTACCCATTTGGCAGTAGCTGAGTGTATATTATAAATAGTTGGCAACATATTAAAATCGCCTCCAGCTTTAGCATATTCAACTATTTTAGCATCTTTAGAATACAGATAAGCATATTCTAAAATTAAATAATCTGCCAAAATATCAGAATTAACATTAAACCCAAAAATACTAATTCCTTCGTAGGATAAATCTTGCTTGCTTGTGGCAGAAATATCTTTCACCACGATTTTTGTGTTTGTGCCAATGACACCGCCAAAGCCAAAAGTCTTTTTGTATTTATTTGCTTCGCTTTTGAATTCACTTATTTCTTCCGTTTGCTGCTCATCGTCCTGAGCAAGCAAAGAATTGCTTGTCATTGCTGTAAATGCAAACAATATAAATGTTGCAAATTTGAAAAAGTTATTTGCTGTTTTTGTAGTTTCTTCCACCACTTCCTCGAATGTTATATTTCTAATTTCTGCAATTTTCTCTGCTGTGTATCTTACAAATGCTGGTTCATTCCGCTTGCCTCTAAAGGGAACAGGCGTAATATAAGGAGCATCTGTTTCAATCATATATCTATTTGCTGGTACTTTTTTCACAGTTTCAGCAAAGTTACTGTTTTTAAACGTTACATTGCCTGTAAAAGATACAAGAAAGTTTAATTTTAATGTTTTTTCCAGGAAAGTCAAGTCCCCAGAAAAGCAATGTAGCACTCCAGTAAGTGTGCCATCTTGTTCTTCTTCAATAATTTGCAATAAATCATCGTCGCTATCTCTATTATGCACAACCACTGGCAGATTCAATTTTTTTGCCAATTGCAATTGCCTGCGAAATACATCTTTTTGTAATTCTTTTGGACAAAAATCATAGTAGTAATCCAATCCAATTTCTCCTATTGCCACTAATTTCTGTTCAATCTTGGCTTTGGCAAGAATAAAATCTTCCACCTCGTCGCTAAATTTCGGAGCATCGTGTGGGTGAACTCCCAATCCAAAATAAAGCATATCGTTTGAGTTTGCAAATTCTATTTGTTTTTCAAATGCCTCTGGAGCAATTGCTGGAATTACAATTTTCTGTACTCCTGCTTCTTTTGCTCTTTGCAATAGTTCTTGTCTATCCGTAACAAATATTTCTGTATCAATATGTGAATGGGAATCTATCACTAATTTCAAATTTCCTTATAAAAAAATACCCGCACAAAATCAGCACAGGCATTTAATAAAAATAAATCAAATACTATTTGCCTTGCAATGCTTTCAAATCTGCTATCACTTCAGCGGCGTGGTCTTTGGGAGTAACCTTTGGATACGCTTTGGCAATTTTTCCATCGGGAGAAATAATATAGCTAATTCGGAAAACGCCCATATACTTTTTACCATACATTGATTTTTCACCCCAAGCTTTATAAGCTTCTGCTATCGAATGGTCTTCATCGGCAATCAGGCGGAAATTAAGATTAAATTTAGCTTTAAACTTATCGTGTTTACTTGGTGAATCAGGACTTACCCCAATTACTTCCGCACCTAAATTTGTTATTTCGTCTATACTGTCATTAAAGCCACAAGCTTCAGTTGTGCAGCCAGGAGTGTCATCTTTAGGATAAAAATAAAGCACTACGTATTTGCCATTTAAATTATCGAGTGATAAATTTCCGCCACCATCAGTAGCAGCAGTAAATTTCGGTGCTTTCAATCCAACTTCTAAACTCATGTTCTTAAATTCCATTAATAAAGTTTTGCATTAAATTTTTCAACCACATATTCTTCCAGTGGGTGTAGTGTTGTAGTTGATTTTGAATTAGACGATGAAACTTCATTAAATTGTGGATTTTCAGCTTGAATTTCCTCTTTAATCATAGCTACACTTTGATGATTGACAGATTCAATCTTTATTGTTGGCTCTGACACCACTTGGATTTGAGGAGAAACTAATTCAATTGTTGGATTTGACGCAGCCACTTCATTTATGGTTTCTTTTGCTGGAGTTACATAAGAATAATCATTTTTTTTTTCTTCAGCCAAATTTGTAACTAACTTTTCGGCATCGCCTTGGTAATTCTTATTGAAAGTAGATTCGCCACCTATCATTGAGTCATTATTCAATACAGTATTCTGAGCTGCCGAAGTATCATCGGGGATAGTTCGTTTGATTTTCTTCAATTCATTTATCAAAGTGGCTATCTCATAGCTTCTATCCATCGTAGCCAATTGGCAAAGAGCTATTTCGAATCTAATTTTTGGTTGCGATGAAAACTTGATTTCCCTATCTACTGCAATTAGATAATTAGAAAAGCGTTGCAAATCGGCAATTGAAAAAAGTTTAGAATCACTTTTATATCTATCTAATATTGATTGAGAAGCATCTATTGAATCGGTGTTGTTTGTGATTTTCACTACAAGCAAATTGCGGAAATGCTCAATAACTCCATTGATACATTCTTGTAAATCATAGCCACGACGAATAATATCTTGGGTAACTGAATAAATATCTTTGATATTTTTAGTTGAAATAGCATCGGTTACTTTAAAGTAAAACTCTTCGTCAATCAAGCTGAGAGCTTCTGCCAAACTGGTGTAACGAATATTTTTACCGCAAAAAGCAACTGCCTGATCGAATATACTTTGACTATCACGCATAGAGCCATCGGCTTTTCTGGCTATTAGGTGTAACGATTCTTCGTCAATTCCCACATTTTGTTTTTTAGAAATTTTGCTCAATTGCTCCACTATACTTGCTATAGCCATTCTTTTGAAATCAAAACGTTGGCAGCGAGAAATAATAGTGGAAGGTACTTTATGAATTTCAGTTGTAGCGAATACGAAAATCAAATGTGGAGGTGGCTCTTCCAAAATCTTTAACAGTGCATTGAAAGCAGCTGTTGTGAGCATGTGGACTTCATCAATGATAAACATTTTATATTTACCACTGCCTGGGGAATAAATCGCCATATCTTTTAGTTTTCTGGCATCATCTACCGAGTTATTGGAAGCACCATCTATTTCGATAATATCCATAGATTTGCCTTCCAAAACTGCAAGACAATTCACACATTGATTGCAAGGTTCGAAATCCACTAAATTCAAACAATTTACTGTTTTGGCTAAGATTCGAGCAGTAGTTGTTTTGCCCACCCCACGTGGCCCACAGAATAGATAGGCGTGATGCAAACGGTTTAGCTCAAAAGAGTTTCGCAGAGTTGTTGTGATATGCTCTTGCCCCACCACATCTTCGAACCGCATAGGTCGGAACTTTCGGGCGGTATTGACAAATATTTCTTTACTAGTATCTTTCGTTTCCAAAGCTTCGGACATATAAATTCCATTATGGATTAGTTCAGCGAATACAAAGATAAGTGATATTAGCGAGAAATAAAAAAGGGTAAGATGTTGACTTTCAGTGTAAGTCAGTTATGGGTGGGATGAAAATAGTAGAGACGCATAATTATCGTCTCTACTGGATTTAATTTATTGAAGTGAATTATTTTGTGTAAATATTTTCATTCTCGCTTATTTTTAGAAAATAAACTCCATCGCCGAGATTAAGTTGGAATTTTTGCAATTGATTTTGAACTATTTTAGGAAATTGGAATTCTTGTATTAGCACTCCATTAATATTGAATATTTCAACCTTTTGTAATCCAATAAAGTCAGATTTACTAAATAATTCAAAATTATTTCCTAACTGATTTACTATTATTTCAGAATTATACTCGGCTAAATAAACATTTTGTTCTACCGAATTAAGCAAAGTATCACCAGGGGTATCTTTGATGTTAGTTGAATCAAAATCAGTGTAATCTTTTATTTTACAGTTCATTAAACGATTATACCAAATACTTATCAAATAATTACCTTTGTCGACTTCTTCGTAATCAATCAAAGCAAAAACATTTGAAACAGTTTTGTAATTGTGATAAGTCCATGTCTTGCCATAATCATCAGAAGTTATATATGAATCAATTATATGGAAAAATGCAACAATTGTGTTTCCTGCAAAAGAAAAGAATCTTAAATCATTTCCTAATACAGTTACTTTTGGCAATGAATTAGAATTAAAAGACTTTTTCCAAGTAATTCCAAAATCTTTGGAATACATAAGTAATGAGACATACTTCCCATTTTCATCATTGTAAGAACATGTAGTCCAAAGTACCTTTGCAGTTGAATCATACTTGAAATAGCCATATTTTGTGTTTGAATAAAACTGGGGTAACTTTATTTCTTTAGTTTCTTTATTAGTTTTAGTATTGTAAATAAAAAAAGAACTGTTGTTCCCATTTTTAAAACTTACCAAAATTTCATCCCTATTCAAAGTAAACAAGCCTCTTAAAGAATTTACAAAGTTTGTTTGAAAAGTTGTTTTTTCTAACCTCACATTTCCTTGATTCAAATGATATACATTCTTTAAATGTCTTTCATCTGGTTGGCTAAACAAATAGATTTCTCTCGAAATTTCATTAATAAAGACACTAATATCTCTAGTATCATCCAGACCAATTTTATAATAGTCTAAAGTATCTACTCTTTTATTCTTGAAATCAAAAATGAACATAATTCTGTAAGTCAATAGCCCAAGTTTTTCATCTCCTAAATAGTAAGCTTTGGATGGAAGAAAATCATCGCTAAAGACTGCAAAAAAATCTTTACAATCTTCGTATTTTTTTGAATCAGTTTTGAATTTACCATTTTCATTTGTAACAACATGAAGTTCATTCAAATCAGTATAAATTTCAAAGTACGCATGTCAATATTTATTTTCTCCAACTTTTTCTATATATTGGAAATACATTGAATTTTCTGTTGTAATAGTAGATTTTGATAATAAATTAAATGTAAAAACAAAAATGACAAAATTAATCAATAATAATCATTTCATTTTTTTGTTACTCCATTAATAACACAAATTTCTCTATTGAAACCAGATAGAAAACTTTTAACATAAGGATTTGCATCGCAATTTCTAATAACTGCAGGTATAAAAGGGCTGATACTATCTAAATTCAAATTTCTAAATGGATCATTTGGGTTGTTATTTGGTGGGTCGGCAATCCCGCTCTCAAAACTAGCGAAAAATAGAAATGTAAAAAGAGAAAAAGTTAATATGCTATTAGTTTTGAGCATTTTTGCTAACTTACATATATATATATATAGGTTTATGAAGATTGCTTGATGTTCCCATTGGAAACTCCTTTATATTATTCATTAGTAAATGGCATAGTGCCTTTTAATTTTAAATTGATTGAATCCATTCTTATATTTGTATGTTTTATTTGGAAGTCCAATTCCTTATAACTAAATTACAAAAAAAATAATTCTTGCAAATGTTATTTTTAACAAACAAGAAAATAATAATTATGTTACAAAGAAAAGAAATATTTGGAATGTATAATCGAAATTGATTTTGCTTAAACTAAAATCTTGTTTAATGGTACACTGATAACTTTTTCAATTATTTTCCCCACACCTCCTATCTCCAAATGGCACAGAATTGGCACTAAAGTAATAGTGTTAAATTTGAAACGTTTTATGTTGAGTATTCTCCATTTAGCTACTTGCTTTCAGCCAAGTGGCGAATATTCTACTTATTTTGCAATGGAATCTTTTTAAATGTCAACTATTTTAGTCAAACTACCGCAAAGAAAACGAAATCGCGTAATGATTATCCGCGATGAAGAAATGATTTCGGAAGAATACCGCCTTCGCGATGAGAAGCTTGGTAATCTGATGAAACCAGTGGAAGTGTTGGAAGAAGTTGAAGAAATAATTGAAGAGCTTGAAGAAGTTGAGCAAGAAGTAAAGCCACTTCCTCCGCCAGTTTTCACCCAAGAATTCATTTTCGCCAATGCAAATGAGCCAATCATTATTGACTTAGGCAATATTCCCGAACCTGCTTTACCAATTCGTATTGTTCAAGAAGAAATACAAAAAGCTTACGATAAAGGAGTCTCTGATGGACAAATCCAAGCGAAAGTAACGTTCCAAATTGAAACTGAAAAATACAAAAATTGGATGTCGAGAATAGATGGTATTATAGAATCCGTGGCTATGGAAAACCAAAGAGCAATGCGAAAATATGAGGAATCTGTAATTTCTGTTTCTCTAATGGTTGCCGAACATATTTTGGGGCATGAAGCAAGCGATAAAGCAACTTTGGTATTGGAGCAAGTACGCAAAGCAATTTCATCGTTAGATAATGATTTAGTATTTAAAATCAATGTGCATCCAGACTCTGTTAAAATACTTGAAGATACCAAAAGTTCACTTTTAGCTAATAAAGATGATAGCAGAAAAATAGTAATCGTTGCAGATGAATCAGTAGAGCCAGGCGGTTGCGTTTTGGAAACTACTGCTGGAATAATAGATGCAAGAATTAAAGCACAGTTAGAGATGCTTCGCAATCCACTTGCCGAAACGGTAAGAGATATTAGCAGACAAGAGCAACAACAAAAACTTCTCGATATTGAAAACGAAAAACATAGTGAAGATAATGACCCATCGAAACTCGAACAAGAAGCAATGGAAAAAATTTGGGGTAAAGAGTTCTTCGATGAAGATTATAAAGAAGAGTTAGTTAGCTTCGATTCAGCTGGCAATGTGATTAAGCTGAAAGATCCAGAAGAAGACTATGTGCTTCCACTCGACGAAAAAGAAATAGAAGAAATAATTAAATTAGATAAAGAATACGATGCAGCATTAGAAGAATTTGCTGAGATAGTAGCCGAAGCTAAATTGCAAAATGAAGACGATTTTGCTAATGAAGAGCAAAAAGAATTGCCAAAAACAGAAGAAAATAAATTAATTAAAGAAAATGTTCCAATAGAAGAAAATGAAGTAGAAAATATTATTGAAGAAGAAAGTCCTGCCGAAGAGGTTATAATTGAAAATGAAATTCAAGAGGAACTTGCTGATGGCTCACCTCTGGCAGACGATGATGAAAACGAAGAACAAAATGAAAAAACTAAAAACGAAAATAATAAGTCAGACGATGAAGATTTTGATTTAGATAATTTTATATTTAATTAGAAATATTATGATAAATCCAGAAGTACTACAAAGTAAATTCAAAAACACACTCAAAGAAATCAATACGATGCAAATGAGTGGCAAGCTAACAAAGGTGGTGGGACTTGTGCTGGAAAGCAATGGCCCCAAAGCTCCTATTGGTGAAATTTGTATTTTACGAGATAAAAATGGTAAAGAGGTTAGCCGTTCGGAAATAGTTGGCTTCAAAGATGAAAATAGAATTTTATCAATGGTTTTGGGCGAACTAAACGATATAGCCCCAGGAATGGAAATAAAAGCCACTGGCGAATCTTTGCATGTAAATGTAGGAAATGGGTTAATTGGACGTGTAATTGATGGTTTGGGCAATCCTATAGATGGCAAAGGCCCTATAATACATAAAGAACAAAGATCTATTTATGCTTCCCCACCAAACCCTTTGTTAAGAGATAGAATTTCAGAACCAGTGGCAACTGGTGTGAAAGCAATAGATTCTGTTTTGGCTATGGGAAAAGGGCAGCGTATGGGTATATTTGCTGGTTCTGGAGTAGGTAAATCAACTCTATTGGGTATGATAGCTCGAAATACAACAGCCGATATAAATGTGATAGCATTAATTGGCGAGCGTGGCAGAGAGGTACGTGAATTTATTGAAAAAGATTTGGGTGAAGATGGACTTCGTCGCTCAGTGGTAATAGTTGCCACAAGCGATATGGCTTCGCTAGTGCGTGTGAAAGCTGCGTTAGTAGCCACTACAATAGCTGAATATTTCCGAGATATGGAATTAGACGTAATGTTTATGATGGATTCAGTAACTCGTTTGGCTATGGCTCAGCGTGAGGTAGGATTGGCAATTGGCGAACCACCAACTACCAAAGGATATACTCCATCGGTATTTAGTTTGCTGCAAAAAACATTAGAACGGGCTGGTACTTCTGAAAAAGGAACTATTTCTGCACTATATACTGTGCTTGTGGAAGGCGATGATTTCAATGAGCCAATTTCTGATACTGTGCGAGGTATATTAGATGGACACATTATACTATCCAGAAAATTAGCTGCCTTAGGTCATTATCCAGCAATAGATGTTTCTGAAAGTGTTAGCAGAGTGATGAGAGATATTTCATCTAAAATGCACGTTCAAGCCGCAGTACGCTTACGCCAGTTAATTGCTATATATAAAGGGGCTGAGGACTTGATTTCCGTTGGAGCATACCAACGAGGTACCAATGCAGACATTGATAGAGCAATAGAACTGATGCCTAAAATTAATAATTTCCTAAAGCAGGACGTGGAAGATCAAGTTAGCTTAGATGAAATTATAAATGAGCTTATAGAGATTGTGGAGTAGTTAGTTAATGGCAAAAAGATTTAATTTCCGAATGGATAGTTTGCTAAAAATTAGAGCACACAAAGTGGATATGGCTAAAGATGAATTAGCGAAAGTAGTAGCATTTAGGCATAGTAAAGAAAATATTAAAGTTAATTATATAAATGAAATTGAACTGATATCCAGCCAAAAAGGTAAATTAAATTTAGATGATTTGCGTGGTAATTTCCACAGAAAATCCTTCCTTAAAGATGAGATTGACAAAGTGGAATCGGAAATAGAAAGAATTAAAGAATTAGAAAATGTTAGAATTCAACAGCTGCAAGCTGTGATGCGAGAAGAAAAAGTGCTAATAAATTTGAAAGAAAAAAAGCACCAAATTCATTTGCAAGAATTGAAAGCAGAAGAAAATATAATGTTCGATGAAATTTCATTGACAAGATTTATTACGAACGAAAACAGATTAACAATTGGATGATAAAATAAAATGAATCCAAAACAAATAATTGGAACAATAATAGGCGTTTCACTTTTCATAACAGCAATGTTTGGATTGCTAGCTTATGCCTTCAAAACTAAACCAGCTTGGATGGGTTTCGATAATGGGAAATCTACAGAAAACGCGCAAGTTGTTAAAAGAGATACTGTTTATTTAGAGCCAAGTGTTCAAATCACAGAAAAGCGATTTTCGGAACTAAATAGAGATGCTTCGCAAAAAGATTTAGTAAATGCTGAAAAGGACTCAATTGCAAAAAAAGCCAAAGTGTTAAATGATACACTCAATATGTACAAAAGCAAGATAGCTTACTTCCTTGATTCCATTTCAAAAGTACATAAGAATTTAGGCGATACTAAGGGCAAGACTACTTTCTTGGAGGACTCTATAAAGAAAATAGTCAATAAGTATAAAGTGGTGGAAGAAAAACTCAAATTGGCTGAAAATAAAATCAAAGATCAAGAAAGTTTCATAAATAGAAAGCAAGACACAGGCGAGAAAAAAAGTTTTGATGAGTTTGCAAAAATCTATAACAACACCAATCCTAAAGATGTAGCCAAGATTTTAGAACAGTTGGACGAGCGAGACGCCGCAGCGATTTTAAAACTTATGCAAAAAAAGAAAGCTGGCAAGATAATTGAATCTATGAAACCACAGACCGCTGCTGCTATATTATTACTCAGCAATACTGACTAAATATAGCCAAAGGTGGATAATAATAGACAGGATGTCCAATATTATTTAAATAGTGCAGGAAGCACCAAATGATAACAAACATAAATAAAATAGCCAATTTGAACGGTAGAACTAATGCCGACAAGCTCGCTAAACGAAACAACTCTTTTAATAGCTTTGACACAAACAGGAAGTTCGCAAAAGCTAATAAAAAAGATGTTATGAGTAGCTTCGCAGAATTAGTGCAACACCGTGATGCAAAATTGGATAATCTCAAAGGCAAACACATCGAAGAAGATGTGAAGCTCAAGTCTCCTTTTGAAGAGCTACCATTGAATGGAATCAGTTCTTTCATTAGTTCCCTTAAGCCAAATTCAGGTAGTCAAGATATTCTTGGAGTATTGTCGGAATTAAACGATAATCCTTTTAGTGATTCTTCGCTTATTCCTCACACCGATAATCAAACAATGGATAGCATATTATTATATGCTATTGATAAACCATTGAATAAAGTTTTAGATTCTGGTTTGAGTAAATTGGAGCAAAGTATTTTGAATAAAAATGGGCTTAGCGATAGCACAAAAAAAGCTATCAACATGCTAGATAAATTTACTATTCAAGAAACTAGCGTAAAGGATCCACTTGCAGAAATGCTTGATGGCAAAGCAATGAAATTGAATTCCCAAAGACCAATAGGCAAAGGAATTGGAGAGCAGCTTTCCGATGAGCTTTTAAAATTAGGAATAAAAATTAATTTCGATCAAAATAATGATAATACTATATCAATAAAAGGGTTGGAATTTGCAGATGATAATGTTGACAATGCCAGAACAATACAAGATTTATTGAAAAATCTTGAATCGAATGGCTTACTCAAAAGTAGCATAAAAACAAACGATTTGGAATTAAATAAAATAGCTAGTAAATACAATACTGGCGAAGAAAGTCCAAATATTAAATTAGAAATAAACAAACAAGTATTCTCAAAAGAAACTAATCACGATTTGGACTTTGCAGGGGGCAAAGAACAGCAATCCAATTCTAGTGATTTTTCTAAGTTTGGCAAAATGAATCAAGAATTCTCGCCAATTAATTCTTCACAAGCAACGCCAAGTCCTGAGCAATTGCAAAGAACTAAGCTAGATGAGCTGCCACAAACAATAGTAAAAATTGTGGCTGAAACTCCAGCAAATGGAAGCTCTCAAGCAATTCTGCATTTGAATCCAGATAATTTAGGCAAAGTGAAAGTGGAAATTATGATGCAAGATAACTCGGTGCATTTGAAAATTACTGCGGAATCCGAAGAAGCAAAAGCCTCTATAGGTGAACAATTAAATTCGTTAAGAGAAAAACTAAATGAAAATGGTTTGAAAACTTCACAAATTGATTTATTCACTCAACAAGATAGCCAATATTCTCAATCGGAAAATCCACAGAAACGCCAAGAAGAAAATGACGCTAGAAGACAATACATCGATATGATGCGTAGGATGCAGGATCTTGATAAAAGTATTCCTTTAGATACAACAATTAATAATAACTCAAAAGCATAAAGGGGAACGACTATGGCAGATGTAATTAATGGCTTGCCAGCCGCAAACGTGAGCGCTAGCACAACTCAATCGAAATCAAAAACGGTTGATTCTGCTGCTCAGAAAGATCAATTTTTGAAACTTCTTACTTTTCAATTGAAGGCTCAAAACCCTATGAAACCTTATGACAATCAGCAATTTGCTTCGCAACTTGCACAGTTTTCGCAACTGGAACAATTGTCCGATATTCGATCATTAATGGAAGAGCAAAATAAATCCAATTTGGCTCTCACTAAAAATATTCAAAACTCAGCTTTGCCAGGTATGCTTGGCAAATATGCAAAAGCCGAAACTAGTCTTGTGAGCTATGGCGGCGAAGGTGAAATTGGTTTGGGAGTTAGTTTAGCTAAGCCCGCAGCCGAAGGACAAATGACTATTTACGACGAATACGGAAGCGTTGTTCGCAAAATGAAATTAAAAAATAGTGACTTAAGCTTTGGCGACCACTCTGTGAAATGGGATGGCAAAGACGACTTGGGGAGACAATTACCAAAAGGCACTTATTCTTTCTTTACAGATATGAAAGATAGCACTGGATCTGAATTTGAAGCCACAACTTATACAAATGGTGAAATAGAAGCCGTGCGTTTCAAAAATAGTGGCACAATGCTTGTTATTGGTGGTTTAGAAGTACCTTTAGCAAACGTTACTGATATTTCTACTCGAAATTAAAATAATACTATATGGTTAATTGAAAATAACCCGTAGTATATTATAATTGTTTTTTGACATAATTTTTAAAAAAGGAGGTACTAAATGCCAGAAATCAATGGTTTCTCGGTTCCTTTCGTACCTGCTGGTGGCAGTCAGGTGTTCAAACCTACTACTGGCTTTCCTTCGGAAAATAAATTACCTAGCACAAAATTCAACGAAATATTTGAAAAAGAGCTAAATAATTTAAAATTCTCTGGGCATGCCAAAACTAGACTTGAATCTCGTGACCTAAGTTTGAGCAATGCAGAAATGCAAAAGCTTGAATCGGCCGTCAGCAAAGCAGAAAAAAAAGGTGCAAATGATTTGCTTGTGCTCATGGACGAGAGGGCTTTCATTATAAACGTACCAAATAATACTGTGATAACAGTGATGGATAAAAATAAACTCCAAGAAAATGTTATCACAAATATTGATTCAGCAATTTTTGCTTAAATCAATATCGGGTTGGACTTTGCTATATAAAAATTAGCAAAGAGACCCATTTATAAAGTCCCGACCGACTGACGGACTTTAATAAAATAATTATTATTAAAATACTTAATTCTACCAAGGAGGGTATTAAGAATGGGTCTTGTAAGATCACTTTCAATAGGGACTAGCTCCCTAATCGCTCATCAGAAAAGGATGGACGTTATTTCAAATAACTTAGCCAATGCAAATACTATTGGCTATAAATCTAGTCGTATGACTTTTGCTGAACAGTTCAGCCAAACTTACCGACATGGAACGGGCCCAAGCTCGAACACACAGAATGGTATTGGTGGAGTAGATCCACTTCAATATGGTTTGGGTGTTAAAGTTGGTTCCACTCAAATGAATATGGGTCAAGGAATTATCGAATCTACTGATAGACCACTCGATATGGCTATCAATGGAAGCGGTTTTTTTATTTATAACGACAACGGCACTCAGAAATATTCTCGTGCTGGAGCTGTAAAGCAAGATAGAGAGGGCTATTTGGTTGACTCTAACTCTGGTGCTTTTTTAAGTGGATATAATGTGCAAACAGATTCCACTGGGAAAGCAAATAAAACAGATGCTGGGGATAATATTTTAGATAAAAAAATATCTAATATTAGAATCAAACCAAGCACTATTTCATTGCCAAAGCAAACAACTAACATTGAAATGAATGGTAATTTGGATTCGGCAATGAAAACAACTGATTTGCCTCGCCCTACTACTGTTAAAATATTTGACCAAAATGGTGCCGCACACGACTTAACAATTAATATATCGAAAGCTGCAGCTCCAAATCAATTCACTTTGTCTGGTTCTATCGATGGAAAAACTGTTACTCTTTCTGCAACTACAATTGAATTTAATCCAGAAGGAACTTTAAAAACTCCTCTTAATTTGACTGTTACTGCCGCTAATTTGAATACTGCTTTAGGAAATAGTGCATTTAATTCCACTGCTCCTAAAAATCTAGATATTAGATTGGCAGATCCAAACAACTTGACTTCTGGCTCTATGACACAATTTGCTGGAGCTACTACTGCCACAATAGCTTCACAAGATGGCTATCAGGCAGGGAATCTACTTTCTACAGAAGTTGACTCTACTGGTAAAATATTAGGTTCATTTTCAAATGGAAAAACAGAAGTTTTAGCACAAGCAGTTTTGGCTAATTTCGTGAATCCAGAAGGCCTATTGAAACAAGGTGGTAACTTCTATATTGGCTCTCCAAATAGCGGCGAAGCAATCTATGGCAATGCTGTAGAAAATTTTGCTTCTACTAGAGTTATTGGGCGTTCACTTGAGCAATCAAATGTGGAAATGACTGAGCAATTTACTGATATGATTTCAACTCAAAGAGCTTATGAAGCGGCTTCGAGAACAATCACAGTCAGCGACCAAATGCTAAGTGAAATCAACCAATTGAAAAGATAATAATTGAATAAAATAATTATTCTAAAAAAAACGACACCTTTAGTAAAAGGTGTCGTTTTTTTTGTTTAAAAAATAAGATAAAACAAAAGAAAAGTATTTTTAATTTCAGAATTAATTTGAATGTAATTTTAAATAATCTTACATTTTATAATAGCATCTTCGTCAAAAGTATAAATTGCACATACTCTATGATAGCCATCTGCAATAATAACTTTGCCGTTTTTTGAATCTCTAACTAGAAAAATAGGCGAAAGAAGGGTACCTTTTTTTATTTTATCCCTGTCTTTTTCAATATGAGAATTGCTAATGCCAAGCAATGTAAGATTAGAAGCACGAAGTATATCTTTTGCTTTAAACTCAATGACTGGAGCTTTTTTCAATTTTTTAATCATATCTATGACTAAAGTTTCCTTATAAATTAAGCTTAAATAAGAAAAAGCTTCGGGATAATTATCTTTCGCGGGTTCGTTAAGCCATTGTATTTCTATTGGATTATTCATTGTGTAAGAAGTAATTTAGAAATATTGTTAGAATTGTCTAGTGTCATATTTAAGACTACAAAGCGAGACGGCTGATAAGTTTAGAA
>Ga0163147_10001532_pt1 | contig 34953 bp, 42 predicted proteins | sample OliLakLV19MP6G1_FD_148597 | JGI IMG/M metagenome (GOLD analysis project Ga0163147, IMG submission 148597) | Freshwater microbial mat bacterial communities from Lake Vanda, McMurdo Dry Valleys, Antarctica- Oligotrophic Lake LV.19.MP6.G1 | ecosystem: Environmental > Aquatic > Freshwater > Lake >...
CTGTCTGTCTACTTCGCTCACCCCTATCATTCGTGGGAACGCGGGAGTAACGAGAACTGCAATGGGTTGCTTCGTCGCTTCTTTCCTAAAGGAACCGACTGGAGTACCATGACTGATGAAGACATTGAGCAAGCTGAGTACCTTATTAATTCGAGACCGAGAAAGAGGTTGGGCGGACTCACTCCTTATGAGTTCTTTTATCAGATGACTGGTGTTGCGTTAGATTCTTGAAGGTGCCAACAAGGTTATTGACCTTCTTGACGACTCATGTTATAAATGGTCATCGCATTGTAGCTAATTGGCAGTACTTAAAGTAAATTATGATTTCATTTAAACCAAAGCAAATCACAAAATCCTTACTGGGTGTTTTGCCGGAACGTGCACGAGATGTGCTAATTAAGCGTTACGGACTAGGTCCAATTGGCGAAACTTCGACCCTTGAATCCATCGGTCAAACCTATGGTATTACTCGTGAACGAGTTCGTCAGATTGAAAACTATGGTATTCAATCTATTCAAAAATCTGAAGAATATAAAAAGAATTACTCTTTATTTATTGAAATTCAAAGCATAATCGACAAGCTTGGTGGTGGCGTGATTGCTGAGCATGTTTTTCTAGATGAAATAACTTCTGACCCTATCTTAAAAAATCACCTTTACTTTTTACTGGTTGTCGGAGATCCTTTCTATCGTGGTAAAGAAAATCCTATTTACACACACCGTTGGTTTACGGAAAAGAAAGTCGCAGACTTAGTGGAAAAAGCACTCCGGCAGGTACACGAAACTCTTAAGGCCGATGAACTTGTTAGTGAGCAAGAAATCCTTAATCGCTTCCGAACTCAACTCCAGGAGACAGCCACCAAGTACGACGAAAGTGTCCTTAAGCGTTGGTTGAAAATGTCAAAGCAAATTGGTAGCAATCCTCTAGGTGACTGGGGTCGGTCTGATAGCCCAAACGTCCGGGTCAAGGGCATTCGTGACCATGCCTATCTAGCGGTTAAACGCCATGGCTCACCCCTACACTTCAAAGAAGTGGCAGAAGCTATCAATACTTTGTTTGATCACAAAGCCCATGTTGCTACTACTCACAATGAACTCATCAAGGATGCTCGTTTTGTGCTAGTCGGACGCGGATTATACGCTCTAACTGAATGGGGCTACACTTCAGGTGTTGTGAAGGATGTTTTGCGAGAAATTCTTGCTAAAGAAGGTCCTTTGTCGCGTGAAGAATTGATTGACAAAGTACGCAAGGAACGCTACGTCAAAGACAACACCATCATCGTAAACCTCCAAGACACTAATCTCTTCCGACGTCTCTCAAACGGTACCTACGCTCTCGCTGAATAGACACCTTCACCACCTAGTAGCTGGGCTTTAGCCATGATCCTATAGTACAATAATCTAAATGGCTGAAATATTTAAAGCAATCTTTTCCTCCGTGGCAGCGCCAATGCTGCTAATTTTTGGTTTTTTATTTTTTTTCTATCTTTTGACCTTGGTGAATGTAGAGCCCGGACCGGTGTTTTCTGTTATGATCGCACTTACACCAATTTGGTTGCCTTTAGTATTATTCACCGTTGCCTTTGATCGCTGGATGTACTACGTGACTAATAAATACGCCTACGAAAATGGGCGCACTACTTTGCGTATCAAATTGCCTCAGGAGGTTTTTAAATCTCCAGAGGCGATGGAGAGTGTCTTGACTCAGATTCACACCACTCAAAGTCCCGACAATGTCATGCAGACTTATCTTGATGGTAAGGGTCCCCTGACCAATAGTCTTGAACTAGTTTCAATTGGAGGTGAGGTTAGGTTTTATGTAAATGTTCCAACCAAGAAAGTGAAAAATGCTTTGGAAGCAGCCTTATACTCTCACTACCCAGGCATTGAAGTGGTCGAAGAAGATTTTGATTATGTAGATGAGATTAGGTGGGACCCTGAAAAATATGATTATTTTGTTTTTCATCTAAACAAAAAAGAAAAAGGCAAAGATTTTCTACCGATAAAGACCTATATTGACATGGGCATGGATAGACTACCAAAGGAAGAACAAAAATTTGAACCGATGGCTCCAATGCTTGAAGCTCTCGGAAAAATGAAGCCCCATGAAAGGCTTTGGGTACAAATATTAGCTGTACCGCATGTTAAAAAGAGTTTTAAAAATGGTCATCCTTTTGGTGAAATACCGACCTGGGACAAAGCGGGGCGTGAGTATGTCAATACTCTCTTGAAGCGAGATGCGCGCCCTAGTGTCGATGAGGACAGCTACGAAAGAGCGCCGATGCTAACCACTGGCGAAAGAGACGCGATAGCTGCCATTGAAAGAAATATATCTAAATATGCTTATGAAGTCGGGATACGCTGGATATATATTACGGAGAAGGGGAAATTTAATGCTGATTTTATTTCAGGCTTCCTTCGATCTTTTTCGCAATACGATGTTATTGGTAGAAATGGTTTAGGTGCATCGTGGCGAACAGATTTTAACTATAAGTTTTTTTCCGACCCTAAGGGGAAAAAGATAATGAAGTGGAAGGAAGCTGAACTAGCAGACTATAAAGCACGCTACTATTACTATCGCGATCGCAAGGACGCGGGGGATGAGGCCCGAGTAATGTCGACTGAGGAGATAGCGACGATGTATCACATTCCAGGTAGTTCAGTGGTCACCCCGGGACTACCGCGAATAACCTCTGCTAGAAAGGAGGCCCCAAGCAACCTGCCGACAGGCTTACCAAAAGCATTTTAGACATGGCAGACGAAAACCAGACAGAGTTTAATGTAATTGAAGAACAAGTTACTTCTAAAAAAAGTACTTGGTCGAAGTTTTTTCGTCTGCCATTTTTTCTACTGCTGGTAATACCATTTTTTTTATTATTAACCTGGTTTTATCTGCAAAACCCATCAACAAACTTTCCAGTGACAGAAAAATTTGTTATCAAAGTGGGATCTGGACTAAAGCAAATCGCCGAACAGTCTAAGAGGGCTGGGTTGGTTCGCTCAGAGTATCTCTTACTAGCGGAATTGGTGCTTGGTAACAAAGAACAAACTGTAAAAGCCGGGAGCTATTATTTTACTAAGCCTTTAACTACGCCGGAGTTGGCTGACGTTTTCTTTCTTGGTAACCCTAATGGTGAGTTAATTCGCATTACTCATATTGAAGGTGAGCCTGTCAAAAGTTTAGCTTTGCGAGCTAGTAAAATTTTACCTAATTTTTCTAGTGAAGAATTTATTTCTCTAAATTCTATGAATGAAGGGGTATTGTTTCCAGATACTTACTTTATTTCCAAAGACTTCACTACAGACGATCTCACGGATCTGCTTTTAAATACCTTTACCGAAAAAACCAAATCTTTAAAAGCACAGAGTGAGGACCACTTTCTAGACTGGAATCAGATTGTTATTTTGGCTTCGATTTTGGAGCGAGAAGCAAATAGTAAAGAGAGTAAAAAAATGGTTTCTGGTATTTTGCAAAATCGACTCAAAATTGGTATGGCTCTGCAGGCTGACGCCTCTATGGAGTATGTCCTAGATAAACCACTAGGATCACTGACTCCAGAGGATCTTGAACGAGACACACCGTACAACACCTATCTTTACAATGGTTTGCCACCGACACCAATTGGTAATCCGGGATTAAACGCAATTGACGCAGTAATTCATCCAATTGAATCCGACTATTATTTTTACATCACTGGTCGCGACGGAAACTTTTATTATGCTAAAAACTTTGATCAGCACCGAGAAAATATTGCTCGTCACCTGCGTTAATACATCCTCGTACTAATTTGCCTATATGACTAAGAAAGCTAAAGTCTTTGTTGGATTATCTGGAGGAGTTGACTCCTCGGTTACAGCCCTGCGTCTCAAAAAAGCTGGCTTTAATGTGGTCGGTGTGTTTATTAAGGTTTGGCATCCAGACTTCTTAGTCTGCAACTGGGAATCAGAGCGCTTAGATGCCATGAGAGTAGCCGCTCATCTAGATATTCCGTTTCTAACTTGTAATGCTGAAGTCGCCTATTGCGACCATGTGGCTAAATACTTTATCAGTGAATACATCGCCGGTCGGACACCAAATCCCGATGTAATGTGTAATAATGAAGTAAAATTTGGTGAATTCATTAACTTCGCTAAAGCTAATGGCGCCGACTATATAGCTACTGGTCACTATGCACAAAGAATTGATAACTTACAACCTGAATTACATCGCAGTATTGACGAGAGTAAAGATCAGTCATATTTTCTTTGGTCTCTAACACCAGCACAACTAGCTTTCTCACTTTTTCCTGTTGGCAACAGCAAAAAGATTGATATTCGGAAAGAGGCGCTGCAAGCCGCTATACCAATTGCTGAAAAAAAAGATAGCCAAGGTGTCTGTTTTCTTGGACATATTGATATCAAGAGTTTCCTATCACACTATGTTGACATTTCTACTGGATGTGTCTTAAACGAAGCCGGTGATGTCATTGGCAAACATCAAGGTGCTCTGATATACACTATTGGTCAAAGACATGGTTTCACTATTAATGACTCGAGTGACAAGCGTACGGCGTACTATGTCATCGCAAAAAATTTGTCTGATAACACAATTACAGTTTCCGCTTCTAAACCTATTTTAAGCAAGGATGGGAAGCTGAGATTAACCAAAACTGTATTTAGGAAAGTACTGAACGTTGGTGACGAATTTCTAGTACAAACTAGATATCACCAAAAAACGGCGTTGGCAAAAATACTGTCCGTCAATGGCAATGAAATAACAGTGCAACTACTACAAGAATCTGAAGCCGTGGCAATAGGCCAATCCTGTGTACTATATCAAGGCTCCCAGTGTATCGGTGGTGGTATCATAAGCTGATGCAGTTTAATATTACCAAAGCTGATGGCTCAACTGAATACTTTAAAGTAGAAAAATTACGCCGCTCACTCAGGCGGGCTGGAGCTGCTCCTGATGAAATAAATGCCGTTGTACAACAGATTTCTGAAGAACTGTACGACGGGATAAAAACTCAAGAAATATATCGTCAAGCCTTTACTTTGCTACGACGAAGTCAAACTCCGATTGCTGCCAGGTACTCACTCAGACGTGCTCTTTTAGGGCTTGGGCCAACTGGCTTTCCTTTTGAAAAGTTTCTAGCCAAATTATTTGCCGCCGAAGGCTATGAAACAAAAACAGGAATCATTCTTCAAGGTCATTGTGCACCACATGAAATCGATTTAGCGGCTTATAGTCAAACTGACAGCTTTATCGGCGAAGCCAAATTTCATGCCAGACCAGGCATTAAGACCGATCTGCAAGTTGCCATGTATTCCTACGCTCGCTTACTTGATTTAAAGGGTACTACTATTTGTGATAGCAGTGTTTGTGCAGTTAATAATTTTTGGCTAGTTACAAATACAAAATTTACTTCTACGGCCGAACGCTATGGTGAGTGTGTAGGCCTAAAGATGTTGAGTTGGGATTATCCAATAAAGGATAATCTTCATGATCGAATCCAGCGATCTAAAGTCTATCCGATTACGGTCATACCAGGTCTGACCAGTAGCCAAGTAGCCCTCCTGATAAGTTATGACATCATAATTTGCCGCGATATACTCCAAAATACTCAGGTTTTGGGCCATTTACATATAAGCAAAGATAAGCAAGAACAAATATTGAGTGCTGCTCGAGGTGTTTGTCAGGGCGAATAATGACCGCTCAAAACACAGGTATTGTCAAGATAAACCTTATTTTCCTTGTGATATAATGAAATCATTATCATATTCAGAAATTCATACAAGCATATGTCAGATGAAAAACAAGAAGGGCAGAAGACAATCGTCTCATTTATTGTTGGCCTATTAATCGGTGGACTTTTAGTGTGGGCCTTCTCTGGTCCTTCAGCTAACGCCCCTGAAGTCAAAAAAGAAACAGACCAAACAAATAAATCAGAGGAAGTAAAAGAAGTAAATAAAGAGGAAGTCATGGAAGTTGAGAAAGAAGCTAGTACACCAGTCGCAACTCTACCGGTTGGGGATGGAAGTGTTACTGTTGCTGATCAATCAGCAAGCGCATTGACCAAACTCACAAGTGTTACTTATCCAATTAGTGAAGGTTGGATAGGTGTACGTGATTTTCAATCTGGTCAACAAGGTTCCCTTCTTGGTGTTGCACGCTTTAGTGAGTCACAAGGACTTGTACCAACAGCTATTGTACTTCAACGAAGTACAATAGCTGGTCGTGAGTATGCTGTTGTACTTTATACAGACAACGGTGACCGACAATTCAACTTAGCTAGTGACGTTCAGGTTGATGCAGTCTTTGCCACTTTTACAGCAAACTAAAGAAACATTTACATAAAAATGACTCTGTAAAAAGGGTCTTTTTTATGTCCGGCTGGAGGTGATACAATATTGTGATGGCCGAATTCAATAAAAAATATAATCCCAACCGACACAAGGACTGGAACTATGGTGGACCAAAGTGGAAATTATCCCGCTCTAAAATAGAACTATATACTGAATGCCCTCGTTGTTTTTATCTAGACAATAAATTAGGTACCGCGAGACCACGTGGCCCCGCTTTTACACTAAACATTGCGGTGGATGCACTGTTTAAGCGTGAGTTTGATGGATATCGTCAGTCCAAGTCACCACATCCACTGATGAAAAAGTACAAGATTGATGCCATTCCTTTTTCCCACAAATCACTAAATGACTGGCGTGAAAATTTTATCGGCATTACCTACGACGACAAAAAATCTGGCTTTACTGTCTCAGGGGCAGTAGATGATCTCTGGCAAATGCCTGATGGCAGTTTAATTGTGGTTGATTATAAAGCTACTTCTAAAGAAACAAGAATTGAAACTTTAAGTGACAGTAGTTGGGAGGAATCTTACAAAAGACAGATGGGGGTCTACCAGTGGCTGTTACGCCAAAATGGTTTTACTGTCTCTGATACTGGATATTTTGTCTATGCCAACGCCATCGTCGGTGACAAAAGAGAATTCAGTGACAGTCTAAGTTTTGAAACTACTTTGGTTCCTTGCACTGGAAAAACTGACTGGATCGACAAAGCTCTGATTGAGATAAAGCAGTGCCTACTCTGCAAAGAGCTACCAAAAAGCGGTATTAATTGTGAATTCTGCCCTTATCGAGAACACGCTGGTAAAAAACTGCAAGCCATTCATTATGCCAACCAAAAAGGAAGATAACCTTTCTTTTAGTGACCAGGTAAGAGAAATGGTGAAACTGATTCCTCGTGGTCAAACTATGAGCTATAAAGAGGTGGCGGCTACCTGTCTCAATCCTCGTGCCGCTAGGGCCGTGGCTCGAGTCATGGCTACAAATTTTGATCCAAAAGTTCCTTGTCATCGAGTCATACATCATGATGGCAGAATTGGTGACTATAACCGTGGCGGGAGCAAGACTAAATCAAAGCTCCTGCAAACTGAAGGCTGCTTTGTTAAGCTTGACCACATTTCCACTGACGAGACTAAGTGGTAGACTAATGGCTGTATGTATTCATATCGAATTGAGTTAGCTATTAGGGCAGCTGCGGTTTTGCACAAAGACCAGCTGAGAAAAGGTTCAATGCCTTTCCCCTATATCACACATGTGGTAGCCACTGCGTTTACACTAATGGATTATACGCAGGACGAGGATATTATTATTGCTGCTCTACTCCACGACACCCTAGAAGACACTGACTATACCATCGACGAACTACAAGAAGACTTTGGCGGAAAAGTAAGAGAAATAGTTGAGACACTTACTGAACCCCGTAATATTAAAGAAAGGAAGTTGACCTTTAGAGAAAGTAAAAAGGGGTATGCTGACCAATTAAAAAAAGGGCCCATGGAAGCTGTCTTAGTAGCCGCAGCTGATAAAATTCATAATCTTCGGACAATGGTTGAGGATTATACTGATAATCACGAAAGATTTATCCAGGATTTCGGTAAAAATTTTGATGAAAGACTTGAAGCCTACCAAACAATCGCCAATGTGATCAATAACCGTCTAAAAGGAAGTATCCTGGCTGAATTTAACCACGTCTTTAGCGAATTTAAGCAATTTTTAAACAATGTCAAAATCAACGAAGAAAACAAGTACAATATCTAAACCATTTCACTTAATTAAAACCGTCGGAGACATTTCCGAATACCAACTCAAAAGTAATGGTCTGCGAGTTTTATATAAGTACATACCAGAAACTGGTGTTGTTACCACCAATATTACTTACTTGGTTGGAGCTAGTAATGAGCAAAATGGTGAAAGTGGGGTAGCGCATATGCTCGAGCACATGCTGTTTAAACCAACTGTGGCTGACCTAAAAAACAAATCTGCTGGAGCAGCGATGAAATTTGAACGTGACGTTGGAGTAATTCTCAACGCCAACACTTGGAAAGATCGAACTACGTATTACTTTTCGTATGGGCAAGAACACTTCACCCGGGCGTTACAAATTGAAGCCGACCGCATGCGCAATGTAGTCCTAACCAACAAAGAATTTTTACCGGAAAGAACCAATGTACTTAGTGAATTTGACATGTACAATGGAGATCCGAAATTTGCTCTCTCAGTTGGACTCACAAGTACTGCTTTTTTTAGTCATCCGTACGGACACGAAACTATTGGCTTTCGTGAGGACATTGAAAGTTATACAACCGAGAAACTACAATGCTTCTATAATCATTATTATCGTCCCAATAATGCCGTCCTGATGGTCATTGGTGACATTGAGTTAAAAACTGTTCTTAAAGAAATTGCTGATAATTTTTCTCACCTAGAACCTGAACCAAGTGTGGAAACTAGACCAATTATTGTTGAGCCAAAGCAGGAAGGTACCAGACGTTTTGCCATACAAAGGCCGGGAACTACCAATATCCTAGCGATAGCTGTCAAACATCCTGGATTTCCAACATCAGGTTGGTACGAGACTATGATAGTCTTAAAGTTGTTAACCGGTGGTCCAACTAGCTGGCTGCAGAAAAAACTAGTTGATACTGGATTGGCTTCTAGCATTGAAGTCAGTCAAGAACCGACTAAAGATACAAATATTGCGACAATCTTTATTACCCTGACCAAAAAAATCACTCACCAAACAATGGAAGCTCTCGCCTTAAAAATTATTCGAGACTTCGACCAAAAACTTATCGCCAAAGAATTACCTGGATATATTGCAAAGTCTCTGACTGAGGAGGCATTTAGTCGTGACAGCAGTCTACATATTGCTGCTGAACTAACAGAATTCACAGCCGCCGGTCGCTGGGAAGATTATTTTAACGTTAGTGAGCGTTTGACAGCCATTAATGTCAGCGCTATTAAACAAAGACTCGAGTCCTTGTTTACCGAGGATCAGCTAACAATTGGAACCTATAAAAGTCTCTAGCCTATGAATATTAAAACTACAACTGAAGATGCTCTCGTCATTGGACTAGTTGAAAAAGTGAGTGCTGCAACTGTATCAGTCTATCTTAGTGCCGCAGTCTGTGACCAAAATTCTCCAGCCACCACAGCCAAGCTGATACTGTTTACTGAGCTCCTACTTTCAGGTACCAAAACTCTGTCTCGCGACCAAATTCAAGAAAAACTACGCCTACTTGGAAGTCACATTGATGCTAGTTATTCTACTGGCAAGGTCACATTAACAATCTCTACTTTGGCTGACAAACTCAAACCAACACTTAAGCTATTAAACCAAATTATCATTAATCCTGCTTTTGCAGCGACTGAACTCAAGCGTGCGAAACAAACACTCATTAACCAACTTGAATTAGCCAGGGAAGATGCAAAGGGGATTGCACACACTAAACTAAATAATTCTTTCATTAATCCTGCCGACAACCGTTATAATCACGACCCCGTGGAAATCAGTCAAACGGTATCCGAGATCAATCGCATTGCACTACAAACTCTTCATCAGGTTTTTCTTAATCGACAATGGACTGTGACAGTTGGCGGAAATGAGTCTGGCCTGAAACAAGTTTTAGAAGCTATTAAAAAAACAAAAAAAGGATACCAGTCAGTAGCCCCCGAAACCGCAATCATAGAGGTGCCCCTGAGGCAGCCATCACCACTTTTACTACACGAAGTGAAAAGTAAACAAAATCTCGAGCTGTCCTTTGGAGCCTATCTGCCACTCGAGCTCCATAGTCCAGACCTTGCTGCCTTTCAGTTTGGCTTGGACGTATTAGGGAAGTGGGGTGGTTTTGCAGGCAGACTCATGAGTACAGTACGAGAAAAAGAAGGTTTAACATATGGAATTTATGCTCGAACTGAGGAAATTGGTCTTAATCAGACCGGCTATTGGCGAATTATGTCCTTTTTCTCTCCCAAGGATGTAAAGCGTGGAATTACTTCAACTCTCCGTGAAATTAAAAAGATTCACAGTAGCGGTATCACCAAATCTGAATGGCAACGCTTTGCTGATATACTCAAAACGGGTGAGAGATTAACCTATGATTCCCTAGCTAGTACGACAGTCTTAGTACATAGTAATCTACTCCTTGGTCGGACCTGGACGGACTATCAAAATTATCGACAGAAACTCTACCACTGCACCCAAAAGGAGGTTAATCTAGCTCTACGTAAATATCTAGCACCAGAACAACTGGTAATCAGTATTGCTGGACCAATTGATAAAGCAAAGGATGATTTAGCATCACTCTCTTAAGAAAGATCATCTGCTATAATAAAGTTTAAATTTTAGTTTATGAGTTTACTGTTCTGGGGGATGACATTTGGTGCTTTAGGAAAAATCTTGGTCATTCTTGCTGTCTTACATATGCACCACTCTCTGATACGTGAGCACCGTATCGACAAAAAAGTCTTACTGTCCTACCAACAAGAACGTTTAATAACTTTCGTTGGTTTAATCCTAATCGTTTTGGGTTACATTTTAGAAGTGTACTTTTATTTACCAACACCTTTTCTGAGCTGTCATGACAATGACTGCGCCGCTCTAATGATTGGTAGCCAAATCTCGCAATAATACTAATTTTTGCTATAGTAATGGAATAAATATGACTGGAAACGATGTCCGAACAAAATATCTAGAGTTTATGCAGCAAAAAGGGCATGCCATCATCCCCAGCTCTGCACTCGTTCCAGAAAACGACCCCACCACACTCTTTACTGGCAGTGGAATGCAGCCGATGTTGCCGTTTCTACTTGGTGAAACGCATCCAAAAGGCCTCCGAGTAGCCGATAGTCAACGTTGCTTTCGGGCCGAGGACATTGAAGAGGTGGGTGACAACCGACATACTACTTTTTTTGAAATGCTGGGAAACTGGTCATTTGGCGACTATTTTAAAGAAGAACAAATTACTTGGATGTTTGAGTTTTTGACTAAGGAAATTAAAATCGACCCAAACCGTTTATATATTAGCGTTTTTGGTGGTGATAAAGAAAACAACCTACCTAAGGATGAAGAGGCGCCAAGAATCTGGCAGAGACTATTTGCCGAAAAAAATATTCAAGCTGAAGTGGTTGATATTGGAAGCGAAGCCGATGGCTACGGACGAGGCATTAAACCTGGAGAAAGGATTTTCTACTACGAAGCCAGAAAGAATTGGTGGAGTCGTGCTGGCATACCAGCCAAAATGCCCGTAGGTGAGCCTGGTGGTCCAGACTCAGAGATGTTTTATGACTTCGGCACACTGCACGATATCAAGTACGGTACTCATTGTCATCCCAACTGTGATTGTGGTCGCTTTATGGAAATCGGCAACAATGTTTTTATGCAGTATGTAAAAACTGGCAACCAAGAATTTACTGAGCTCAAACAAAAAAACATTGATTTTGGAGGGGGATTAGAGCGTATGGCCGCGGCCGCGCTCCATAGCAGTAAAGGTGTTTCCGACGTCTTTTTAACTGATTTTTTTACTGAAACTATTCACCAAATAGAAAGGTTGTCTAATAAAAAATATGAGGATGAACTAAAGGCTTTCCGAGTAATTGCTGACCACATCCGTGGAGCAGTATTTATGATTGGTGATGGTGTCCATCCAGGCAATACTGACCAGTCATACTTTGTCCGACGTCTGCTGCGTCGTGCCGTTCGCTATGCAGACACCATTTTAATACCAGCTGGCAAATTTCCCGACTTAGCTGAAAGTGTCATTTCAACCTATAAGTTATCTTACCCACACTTAGTTGGAAAACGCACTGACATTATTGATTCAATAACTAAAGAAGAGGAACAGTTCCGTAAGACACTGGAATCAGGGCTTAAGCAGTTTAATAAGCTTTCGCTACAAATCCACGTTAAGACAGTCATGATTGATGGTAAAAAAATAATTGATAAGTCTATACCGCCAGAGACAAAGAGAGCGATTAATTGCCAAAATGCTTTTGACCTGTATACCACTTATGGTTTTCCTATTGAACTAACTGAAGAAATCGCTGCTGAGCAGGGGATTGAAGTTGATCGGGAAGGTTTTGAGAAACTCATGGAAACTCATAGGGCACAATCAAAAGCCGGAGCTGAGCAAAAATTTAAAGGAGGTTTGGCTGACAGTTCCAAGCAAGTTGTTGAACTACATACAGCGACTCACTTAATGTTAGCTGGTCTACAAACAGAAGTCAGTCGGGAGATTCACCAAGCTGGCTCCAATATTACCGCTGAGCGCCTGCGCTTTGATTTTACACACAGAGAAAAAATTGACAGGGAAGCCTTGGACCGGGTTGAGACTTTTGTTAATAACGCTCTCAAGATCGGTGGTCGGGTCAATGTTGAAATTATCCCAAAAACTCAAGCGCAAGCTGACCCAAGTATTGAAGCTAGTTTTTGGGACCGTTATCCTGACGAAGTAAAGGTCTACACCATGACCGGAAGTAACGGCGTAGTTTTTTCGAGAGAGCTTTGTGGCGGACCGCACGTTGAGAAGCTTGAAAACATTAAGAAAACTTTCCGCATTACCAAGGAAGAGTCTTCCGCAGCTGGAATTCGTCGTATCAAAGCCACTTTGGAATAAAACTATCCACGTCTATACAAGATAAACAAAATATCGACTAAAAAACCCTGTATAATTAAGAGACATGGGTTTCTTGTCAAAAAAACCAAACCATCGTATCGGTTTAATTATTGATATCGGATCTGGCAGTGTACTGGCCGGTATTATTGCATCAGACCCAAACAAGTCGCATCCTGACATTGTTTGGTCAAAACGGGAATACACACCCCAGAGACAAATAGCTGCTGGCAATAATCAGTTAAAAAGTGTCTTAACCTCACTAATCAATGTCATGATGGCTTTTGACAGTGATGGCAGGACTGCCTGTCGAGAAAGTGGTTTTGGTAATAAGATTAGTACTGTTCAAGTTAGTATTTCTGCTCCTTGGTCCTATACTGTCACTAAGACTATTGTCTACCAAAACGAAGAAGAATTTATTGTCAGCAAATCTCTAGTTGATGAGTTACTGAGAACCGCACACCTAAAAGTGGCAGAAGAACTGCATGAAAATGAGAAAATAAATAATCTAGGTCTAGAAATTATTGTCAAAAGCATCATGAAAATAGTGGCTAATGGCTACACTATTAATCTAACCGACAAACAGCGCGCCACTGATTTAAAGCTTATTGAAGCCAGTGCCGTTGCCCAAAAACGATTGATTGAAGCCGCTAAAGAGATAAAAAACAAAATTTTGCCTGAAGCGGCTCTACAAGAATATTCATTTACTCTGCCATATTATTACGTTATTAATAGTCTTAGCACAGCAAACAGCAATTATTGCCTGGTCGATATCACGTACGAAGCTACTGAAATTGGCATTGTCAGAGACGGAGTTTTGACCTACTGCAGCCATATTCCTTTTGGTGCCATGACTTTAGCGCGTGAATTAGCTGAAACCATTGGTGTACCGGTTATGGAAACTTATGGCTATCTGAAGGGTGACGACTTTAATAATTACTTTAAAAACTGCGCTAGCGGGCAGCACGAAAAAGCAACTGAAATTATTACCGATTACCAAAACCAACTAACTAATCTGTTTAAAGAAACTGGTGACAGTTTAACCTTGCCAAAGAGAATTTATCTTCATAGTAATTTACACACTGAATCCTTTTTTAATGAGCAAATTACTAAAGCAGCTACAAAATCAACTAAACTGGCACACGCAACATATAATGTTACAAGTGAACTTTTGACAAAAAAGTATCCCCCAGAATATGTCTCCAAACTTAGTGCTGGAGAGCGAGACACCGGACTACTTATTTCGGCACAGTTTTTCCACACAGAGGCGTACCAGAGCAAATTTGATCAATTATAAAAAGTTATACTGTATAGTAAGCTTATGACACAAAAATGGAACTTGCAGGACATACGTCCCGCTGAATCAAGAAGGAGACAGCCAGCGACAAGACCGCTGAATGTTACATCGAGACCGACACCTTCATCCGCACAAGCCACGGATGAAATTGATGAAGACGTTCGACCAGTAACGATTCATGATGGTAATAAAACTAGCAAGAAAAAGTATTTAATACTAACCTCCGCAGTAGTGATTCTTGTTGCTGCCATCTTTGGACTCAGTACACTTCTTTCGAAAACCACACTGACAGTTTTCCCAGAATTCAGAGAGCCGGTAGTCAACGCTGATTTTATTGCCTATCCAGATCGTAGAGACAATTCACTTAGCTACGAAATACTAACTATTAATGACGTAGGCGAAAAGCAAGTTCAAGCTTCTGGAGATGAATATGTTGAGTCGCAAGCCAAAGGAGTAATGGAAATCATAAAAACTACTCCTGGATCAGAAAGGCTAATTAAAAATACCCGTTTTCGCTCTCCTGATGGTTTAGTTTTTAGAATCCAAGAATCAATTGTTGTACCTGGTGCCCTAAAGGACACTAGTGGAGCCCTCGTACCGGGCACAATTCAAGCAGAAGTCTTTGCAGACGTTGTTGGCCAAGAGTACAATTTGCCACCAAATACACGCTTTGATGTTCCTGGCTTCAAAGAGAGTGACCTAAATGAACTCTATACTTCAATATACGCTGTAAACCGCGCAGCAATGGACGGTGGTTATAAGGGGCAAAAGTTTTTAATCAATGATGCCGAACTGAGCAAGGCCAGACAGGAACTACAGCTTGATCTACGAGCAAGACTACTTGAGAAAGTCAACACTGAAAAACCGGCTGGTTTTGCTACTTTCACGGGCTCAATTGCCATCAATTATGAAGCACTACCAACTGTCTCTTACGGAGAAAACCTAGTGACTATACGTGAACAAGCGGTTCTGCAACTACCTTTATTCAAGCAAGAAGAATTTGCTAGTTATCTTGCTAAGGAAACTATCTCCACATACAATCGGGAACCGGTACGGATAGTTGATACAGCAGCGCTTTCTTTTAGCTACGTTGATTTAGCCACTAACTCTAGTAATCTAGCCAACCTAACGGCTTTAAACTTTAAACTTTCCGGCAAACCTTTAATTGTTTCTGAATTCAATGCAGAACAATTACAGAATGACTTAGCAGGTAAAGCCAAAACTTCTATTAGTACAGTTTTAACCGCTCACCCAGGGATTAGAAGTGCCCGAGTATCGGTCAAACCCTTCTGGCGTAGTACTTTCCCACTAGATCCAACTGCAATTATCATTGTTGAGGTCATCGATGAAGAGAAATAGTCTAGTTTTTACACTTTAGCTATTGACGCTTTCACCTAAATTTGTTACACTCAGCCACGTTTAATGGATCAACAAGAAACAGTCACAAAAGATGATTTGGCATATGGCATCGTGGAGGAAGCTCTCCCAAATGCTTTTTTTCGTGTCATTCTTGATGAAACCAAAGAGTCTGTAATCGCTTACCTTGCCGGTAAAATGCGCAAGTATCGAATTAGAGTACTCGTTGGCGACAAAGTCGGTATGGTACTTGATCCATACGGAGGTAAAGCGAGAATTACCAAGAGACTCTAAGTACATTCTATGAAAGTAAGATCATCAGTCAAAAAAATGAGCCCTGATGACATAATTGTTAAGAGACGCGGAACAGTTTTTGTCATTAATAAAAAAAAGCCCCGCCATAAGCAACGTCAAGGATAATATATGAGAATTTCAGGTATAACAATTCCAGATGAGAAACAAATCGCCTACGGCCTAACGGCTGTCTTTGGTGTTGGACTATCTAGGTCCAAGGCAATTCTACTGGAACTAAGCATCGATCCAACCTCTAAACCAAACAAACTCTCAACTGAGCAAGAAAATGCTATTCGAGATAAGGTAGAGTCTTTTAAAATTGAAGGAGATTTAAAACGTGAAGTTGCTTCAAATATTAAGCGTTTGAAAGATATTCTTTCGTATCGTGGTTCACGACATGCCAAACGATTACCTGCACGTGGTCAAAGAACAAAAACAAACGCTCGTACCCTAAAGGGAGCGAAGAAAACAATGGGAAGTGGACGTCGTAAGCTCGAAAAGACTTAAAATTATCAACTTAATTTACGTAATGACATATGGGTAAGAAACGTATCATCAAGAAGGGAGGTGGCTCTGATGTCGCTGGGACATCACGAGCATTAAACCGAATCCCGAAGCGCAAGTATGCGTCTGGTAAGCTTAATATTTTAGCTACTTTTAATAACACTTTGTTGACACTCTGTGACAACAAAGGTAATGCAATCATTAGTGCTTCTAGTGGTGCCTTGGGATTTAAAGGCTCCCGCAAGAGTACACCGTTTGCTGCCGCTAAGGTGGGAGAAATCATCGGAGACAAGGCTCAGCAAATGGGAATGAAGGATGCTGAAGTTATCGTCCGTGGTGTTGGTGCTGGACGAGAATCAGCCCTACGCGCTTTTACTGGCAAAGGAATTAGCATTGTTCGGGTGACTGACAAGACGCCAGTTCCTTTTAATGGGACTCGGCCACCTAAGCCTCGTCGTGTTTAATATATAGCAATTTATGAAAATTGGTCCAAAATACAAGATTGCCAAGCGCCTCGGAGCCCCAATCTTTGAAAAAACTCAAACTCAAAAATTTGCCCTCTCACAAGCGCGTGGTGGACGCAAGCTTAAGCGCGCTGGTCAAGCTAGTGACTACAAACGTCAGCTTACTGAGAAGCAAAAAATGCGCTTTACCTACGGTATTACTGAGAAGCAACTTAGACGTTATGTCGACGAAGCTACTGAAAAAAGTAATCAACCAATTGCTTTACTAATGGAAAGGTTAGAAGCACGACTAGACAACACTGTATATCGTCTAGGACTTGCAAAAACTCGCCGCCTAGCCAGACAAATTGTCTCTCATGGGCATATCTGGGTCAATGGCAAGCGTATCTCTATTCCATCTCACCGCGTCAAAATAAATGACGTCATTGCAGTACGAGAAGGAAGTAAACAAACAGGGCTATTCATCCAGATTGCTGAGACACACGAAGCCACAGCTGTTCCTTCATGGTTGTCAATCGACATAAAAAAATTGTCAGCCACTGTCACTGGTCTACCAATATACAATCCAGTCGAAACACTGTTTGATCCTGAACAAGTGATGGAATACTACAGTCGATAGGATATAGCTGTTATTAAGTGTAATTGTAAAACTATGTTAGAAACAAACGTCACTCTTCCTTCAAAACCAAGAATCGTCTCAGAAGACGGTCTACGTGGAGTATTTGAAATTGATAATCTATATCCTGGCTACGGTCACACTCTTGGTAATTCACTCAGACGAATCATCCTGTCGTCACTACCAGGAGCTGCTATTACTCAAGTAAAAATTGAGGGTGCTTCACATGAATTTAGTACATTGGCTGGAGTTCGTGAGGACGTAATCACTATTCTTTTGAATCTTCGCCGTGTTCGTTTAACACTTCATGGTGATGAGCCAATGACTATCACTCTCAAGAAATCAGGTCCTGGTATGGTTACGGCTGCAGATTTTATCACACCGTCACAAGTAGAGATACTTAACCCTGAGCAACACGTCGCTGAAATCACAGCCAAAGGAACCTCAATAGAAATGGAAATCTTGGTTGAAAAAGGTCTTGGTTATGTACCACGAGAAATTCACCAACGAGACAAGGTTGAGATTGGTACGATTGCTCTTGATGCTGTCTTTACGCCCATCCGTCGAGCCAACTACGAAGTTGAAAACATGCGTGTTGGTGACCGAACCGACTACAACCGACTGAGAATTGTCATCGAAACAGATGGTACTTTTACTCCAAAAGTTGCCCTCGAGAAGTCAATTGAAATAATGATTCATCAACTTAAGTCAGTTATTGGTTTCCAAGAAGATTATTCTACTTCAGCCATTGCCACAGAAAAGGCTGTGGTAGTAGGTGAAACTACAAATGAACCAAATCCCGATGTTCTTAAGACGAGAATCGAAACGATGTCTCTATCATCACGAACTCTACAATCCCTGGAAGAAGCTAGTATTCGAACTATCGGTGGGCTTGTGCGAAAGAAAAAAGATGATATCCTAGCGCTTGATGGAATTGGACCAAAGGGACTAGAGGAAATTGTCTCACTGTTGGACAAGATGGAACTAAGTCTCGCCGAATAAGAAAAGTATGAAACACTCAAACAAAAACCGAACACTAAGCAGAACATCTGGGCAGCGCTCAGCTCTACTTCGTGGCCTCTCAGTTTCTCTTATTCGAGACGGTAAGATTATTACTACTCTAGCAAAAGCCAAAGAGTTACAACCTCGAATCGAAAGATTAGTAACTTTTGCAAAGGCTAATAGTGTTACAGCTAGACGTACTGTCGCTAGTCGTCTTGGTGAACCAAGTAACACCATTATTAAGCAACTGTTCACTATAATCGCACCAAAGTTTGCAACTCGAAATGGTGGTTACACCCGAGTAATCAAAATGGGCAGAATGCCTTCAGGCCGCGAGGAGGCAGTAATTGAATTTGTTGAATAAAGCACCTATGACTACTACACCAACAACGAGAGAACACACCATTGACGCTAAAGGTAAGCGTCTTGGAAAAATCGCCACTGAAGCGGCTATGGTTCTAAACGGAAAAAATTCACCTGATTTTGCTCGTCACCTAATTGCTGACGTCACTGTCCAAATCACTAATGTCAGTAAGCTGGATCTAACTGAAAAGAAGAAGGGTGAAATCTATCAAACCTATTCTGGCTATCCAGGCGGTCAGAAGAATGAGACTCTAGAACACCTCGCTGGACGTCGTGGGTACAGTGAAGTCGTGAGACGAACTGTTGCCGGCATGTTACCAAACAACAAGCTCAAGAAGCAGTTACTAAAAAGACTTGTTATTTCTGAATAATTTATATGGCTACTAAAACTGGAATTTATATTGAAGGTATCGGACGACGCAAGACAGCTTCTGCGCGTGTTCGTCTGACGCCAGCCACAGCGACGACTATCACAGTCAATAACAAGCCTCATACTGAATACTTCAAGCACCTTTCACTTCAAGGAATACTCGCTGCAGTTTTGGAAACAAAAAATGCTGGAATTGAAAACTACACCATTACAGTTAAAGTTTTAGGTGGCGGTCTTTCTGCTCAAGCTGAAGCTATTCGCCTTGGTATCGCTCGCGCCCTCGTAAAAGAGAAGGGAACAAGACGTATACCACTGAAGCGTGAAGGTTACCTCAAGCGTGATCCTAGATCCGTTGAGCGAAAGAAATTCGGTCTCCGAAAAGCTCGCAAGCGACCAGCCTGGTCAAAGCGTTAGTCTATTCAAACACAACCCCGTGCCTCCCGGCACGGGGTTGTGTTTGAAAGAGAGCAAGCTGTACAAATATCTAATTATGAATCCAGACAATATTAAACGACTAGTTTCTCAGCGAAGTAAAGACGACAACTACCAGCAAAATTTTCTAAACATTAATATCATCTTCACGCAGGATAAAATATTTTTATCTATCTTCAGGGATAGATAAAAATATTGTCTAGAAGATGTGGTTTATCTATCTTCAGGGATAGATTTTTTGATTTTTCGCAGAAAATTTTATCGTGATACAATAGTGAAATGTCTCAAAAAAATAAACCTTTACTTACTCTTACGAATGTCAGTAAGAGCTTCGTTGTCAAAGGAGAAAATTTAACTATTATTGAGAATGTCTCATTAACCTTAAATCCCGGTGAGAAAATTGCTATTATTGGGCCTTCTGGTTCTGGTAAATCAACATTACTATCTTTGATTGGACTCTTAGATCAGCCCACCCATGGTGAGATTTTTATTGATGGTATAAACACCAACCTACAAAACGAAAAGACCTTAGCTAAGATCCGCAACGAAAAAATTGGTTTCATCTTTCAGGCTTTTGAACTAATTAACCCTTTTACCGTGAGCGAAAATATTTCAGTCCCACTCGAAATCGCCCACAAGTCTGGCACCAACGCGCAGGTGACCGCCCTGATTAGTGCAGTTGGTCTGGAAGCAAGGGCAGCGGCTCTTCCAAGTACACTTTCTGGTGGCGAAAAACAAAGAGTGGCAATTGCCCGCGCACTGTCAAACCAACCGCAATTGATTCTGGCTGACGAACCTACCGGTAGTTTAGATAGGGATACTGGTGAGCGAGTACTAGACTTACTCCTCCGAGCGGTCTCCATGCAAAACTGTAGTCTCATTATTATTACCCATGATGAAAACATCGCCAAAAAAATGGACCGGGTTTTTGAAATAAAAAACAAAACTATTCATGAGCGAAACTAAGCTAGTATTCGAATACTCGCTTCGGCTTTTAAGACGCGAATGGCGTCATTTTGTTCTGCCTTTTTTATCATTACTGATTACAACTATTGTTCTTAGCTTAATTCTGCTTTTGACCGATTCTGGTGGCTTGCTACTTAAAGAGCAAGCCAGAAACTTGGAAGGGGGTGATGTAGTTTTGGAAAGTAATACTCCAATTAATGCTGACGAGTTTTGGCAAACTGCTGGAATAATTCCTGAGCAGCAGTCCGAGCAACTTACTTTTACCGCTACTATTTTAAGTAACAACGTTCCTCTTTCGGCTTCAATTTTAGTGGTTGATGAAAATTACCCACTATATGGTGTTATGGAACTAGGGGGGACGCAGTATGAATTACCTGAAGCCAATGAAATACTCCTGGACCAGAGCGGGGCAGAGAGACTCGGCATAACGGTTGGAGATCAGATCAGTTTTGGGGAACAAACATATACCCTGACAGCTATCATCATCAGCGAACCGACATCACTAGCTAGTGGCTTTCGCTTTTTACCACGAGCCCTACTTAGCCAAACCGGTTATGCGGAAGCAAATATTGATTCTTCATTTCTCCGAGCTGAATATCTATATGCCGCCAAAATCCCTGATCTAACAACTGCAAATATTGAGTCTCTGCGTCAAGCGGAAGAAACTTACGGGCAGAGTGTCGATGTTGATATTGCTAATAATGGATCTCGAGGTCTACTTTTTGGCTTGAGATTAGTAACCGACTTCTTGGTTGTGGCGGTTTTGATCACAGCCATCCTAGCGGCTGTTAACGTCTACTCTAGTACTTTATATTTGATTACAGCCGAGAGAAAAAGTCTGGCCGTATTCCTGGCCTTAGGTCTGCGTAAAAACCTTCTGGTAGCCATTTTGGGCTCCACATTGGCTTATACAGTAGTGCTCGCTGGTAGCATAGGGGCATTAATTGGATTTCTGGCGTTTTCTGGACTAAGTCAACTCATTGCTACTGAATTTCTTATAGACTTACCACTGCCTGATGTGTGGCTTAACGCATTGATAAGTCTCGCCTTACTTGGCACCATTGCCATTGCTTCATTTGTTCCGGCTGTGCGAAAAACGCTTTCTTTAAACCCTAAGCAAATTTTAATTGGTGGTGAAAGTAGTGATCAAAATCAACTGCAACTAAAGTCCCTTTTCTTCATTACACTCTCAACGCTTTTCCCACTAGTGATTTTGGCGACCTATCTTCTAGATAGTTTTAAAGAGGGACTCAGCTCAATTGGGATTATCGTCGTAATCTATGTAGTTACAGCCGCACTTTTCGCCTTTACCTTAAGACAACTATATCAAAATCGCACTAAGTTCAAAACAACAGCCGGTCATATCATTAGCCAGAAGAAAGCTGATGGATTATTTGGTGTTATCTCCTTCACTTCTCTACTTCTGGCTCTAACGGCACTTTGCACTTTGAGTTTGCTTCAGACATCCTTAAAAAATTACTTGACTCAAGACTTAAATCAAAATGTACCAACTGCTTACGTTCTCGATGTGCAACCTTCCCAAAAGTCTGAGCTGGAAGAACAGTTTCCCGAGCTGCAACTTTTTTCTAACACCAGTGCCCGAATTATACAAATTGATAACCTACTAGTTCAGGAAGAGATTGACGCCAACAACCCCGACGTAGACCGTGAACTCGGTCGTGAATTTAATCTTACTAATCGAGCCGAACTCTTAAGCAGTGAGGTAATAAGTGCCGGGGTCTGGCACGAAGGGAGAGTGGGGGAGATATCAGTTGATGAAGAATTGGCTAACCGAGCAAATATTAAACTTGGGTCAGAGCTAGTCTTTTTAATTCAAGGGTTTCCTATTTCGGGGACTGTCACTAGTCTCAGACAGACAGACTCCCGCTCCGGTTTGCCGTTCTTTTATTTCGTCTTGTCTCCAGAGGATATTGATAAGTTTCCGAATGTTTTTTTTGGCTACGCTTATCTTGATGAAGTCACCCAAAGCAACCTCGGGCAGTTTATAGCGCGCCAGATGCCCAACGTCACAATATTTGAAACTAAAACTCTCGGACCAGCACTAATAAATTTAGTTAGTACGCTCATGATTTTGATTTTAGTAGTGACCCTTCCACCCCTCTTGATCGCCACTTTACTGATTGCAACTCTAGTCGTATCGGCATATGAGGCACGGCGAAGAGACGGGGCTCGTCTAAGAGCATTAGGTGAAACTACAAAAACAGTACTACAGCGCTATTTAGCCGAAACTATATCATTGACACTTTTTGCTTCGGTTTTTTCTTATCTGCTTAGTATTGGGCTAGTCCTTTTGATAAATCACTTTTTCCTCGAGCTCGATTCTATGGTCTTGTTTGATCTTGAACTAATCATTGGCCTTAGTTTGATTGTAATTTTAGTTGGAGTAATTGGGCTCTATTTATTCAAAACTGATACAATGCCACTTCGAGCCTTATTGTCATATGAAAGCAACAACTAAACCCACTATTATAATTATCCTAGTTATTTTACTATTAGGTTATTTCCTTTGGCCAAACAATGACCAAAGTGTTATTTCTAATTTACCGCCAAGAGAAAATGGAAGCGGAGAAGCCATCCAAATCATTGCCTTTGGTGACAGTCTCACAGCTGGCTATGGCTTATCCTTGAATGAATCCTATCCGGCTCAGCTAGAAGTTGCGCTACTCCAGAAAAATTATGATGTAAAAGTTATCAATTCTGGTGTCAGCGGAGAGACAACTCGAGGAAATCTAGAACGAGCAAAGTTTATCAGGGAACAAGATCCCGACATTGTACTTTTAGGTATTGGAGGCAACGACGCTCTTAGGCGCCTACCAATTGAAGAAACAGAAAAAAACCTCAGCGAAACCATTAACATTTTAAAATCTGGCAACAACCCACCAGTAGTGATTTTACTAGGTATGCAAGCACCGATTAATATGGGTCTTGGATATAAACAAGCCTTCGATTCCTTATACGAAGATATGGCAGCGACACTTAATATTTTACTAGTACCTTTTATTACTGCAGAGGTTTTTCTAAAAAATGGCAATCGTCTACCAGACGGAATTCACCTTAATGCTCAGGGCTACAAAGAGGTCATAGACCTCTATTTATTGCCAACTCTAGATGATGTGTTAACTCAGATAAATTCTTAAAATTGTCGTTTTTCCAAAAACCAATTTAAATTCTTGTGAACTAACTAATGCAACATAATCGAACAATTCACGACTAACTAGGCTGACCTAAGAGAGAACAATACGAAATAATTCAATTAAGAGCTTTCAGAGGATTAATAGGGAAGCATCCTTCAATGTGTCAACAAAGATTTTAACTAAATTGACAAAAGTAATTTTTTTACTACGGTATTAGTACCAGTAGTCTGGTTTGTGCCTTCTAACTAAAAAGGAGATTAACGTGCTGTCTTGGATGGATACTTACCAATCTGCGCGGGAGGAAATAACAGAGGCGAGACAGAACTCATTAGCGCCCCTTTATTCAATACAAGCACACAATCACGTATTAGGTGTGGCCAGTGACGTATTGAAAAGAGCCTTCACTCTCTACCAAGAAAACCTCACGGAGTCAGAAGCGGCTAAGGCAACAGCTGAAAAATCGCACAGTAGAAATGCGCGGAAAATCAGTAAGGCGACGTACCTGAAATTACTTTCTGTACGAGATGCCTTGAAAGAAATATTTTGGACAGAATGTGTCCATCAGTTTCCTGAACTCATAGGCAAACAATACATCGCTATTCGCCAAGGCTGGACAGTTGTGTGGTACGAGCAAAAAGGGCAAAGAACCTTACGAGCCTTCGATGATGACTAATCTTGAGCAGTCTCACCTTTATCTGGATTGACAACAGTTCTTCTTTCACTTTGCCCAAACGTCCTGCTGGCTACACAGTAGGAATTTTTTAATATAAAAAGCGCGAACCAATCCTGGTTCGCGCGCTACAGCATAGATGCCTCTCCACCTCATTGTTTTGAGACATCAAAAATTTAATTTACGTTCTGTGGACGCTTTGGTTTCCGACAACGTCAGCTAGAGGCGAATTGCGTTCGCCGCTGTCTGGACCCGCAAACAAGTGTCCGGTGTCGTCCTGTGACAGGACCAAAGGCTCAGAACCTTGCATCAAAGCAAATAACTCATCGGCAAGGTCACCTCGTTTCCATGCAGGTTTCACACTAGAGACCTCGGTCTCCTGTCTTACTCTTGCAGGGTGAATTCTTGCACGCTCAATGAGCTCCAAGAGTTGACGCTGCCGATCATCTTCCAGCTGGCGGTCCTTGCGCCTCTGAGAGATATACACTCTCCGCGCTAGGATAGTGCCAAAACCGATTATTGCCAGTATGGCCATAATCATTTCCAAGGAAATCTGAGTGGACGTTTCCATACAACTTCTCCAAGCTCGAAAGGGGTGTATATCTTGACACACCAATAACAACAAGTCAATTTTTAACCCGGTACCTTCAAGAAGCTAACGCAACACCAGCTCATTTGACTATTACAAATTTTGGAGTATTGTTTTCGCTTCAACGGGAAGTCCTGTTGATTGTTGTTGTTCTTTAAAAGAAACCAAGCCGAGGGGGAACCGATGCGCCGGCACCTGAAACGAGTAAAGGGCGTTATACATGACTACTCGCTACTCCTCATCATTGGCGCCATCGGCGCAATGTTGTGGGCCAATACGAGTCCTCAAAATTACAAGAATGTTTTGGACATGGTGATCCTCGACCACTTTTTCATTGGTCATGTCCATATTGTTAATGGGGTAGTGGAACGTGTACTCACGCTCCAATATCTAATTAACGATGTCTTCATGTCGCTCTTCTTTGCCATCGCCGGCAAGGAAATATGGGAAGCATGCGCTCTCAGAGGTGGGGCCATGCAAGGGAAGAAAGCTGTAGTACCATTTTTGGCAACAATTGGTGGAATGGCAGGACCGGTGACTGTGTATCTGCTAATAGCCCACATGTATGGTGAATCAGTGTACCGGGAAGTGGTGAATGGCTGGGCTATTCCAACGGCTACAGACATCGCCTTCTCAGTCCTGATTGCACGTCTTATCTTTGGCGTGAAGCATCCAGCAGTGGCTTTTCTCCTACTGCTCGCCATCGTGGATGATGCAGGAGGATTGTTGATCCTTGCTGCATTCTACCCAACCACTGAACTTCAACCACAGTGGCTCTTGCTTTCGCTCACAAGTTCAATAGGCGCCTACTATATACCAAGGTGGATTGGTCTGGTCGGTTCAAAAAAGCACCACCCACTTTGGATGCGCATCATGCCCTACGGAATCGCAGGAGCACTAAGTTGGTATGGCTTCCAAGAAAGCGGTATTCATCCTGCTCTTGGACTCTTGCCAATCATTCCAGCGATTCCCCATGCTGATAACGACACAGGCATCTTCGCTGAAGACTCGAAATATCAGAAAGACCTTCTGAACATTATCGAACATCGACTGAAGACGTTTGTGCAGGTGGTGCTATTCTTCTTTGGGCTCGTTAATGCCGGAGTAGTGCTAAATGTGGTAGGTCCAGCTACTACAGTCGTGTTCCTTGGACTCATGATTGGGAAGCCACTAGGCATCTTTATCTTAGGTTTTATCGGCGCCCGAGTTCTCGGACTCGGTCTACCGGAAGGCATGAGTTACCGTGAGCTTGTAGTGGTAGGTTTCATAGCGGCCATCGGTTTCACTGTGGCGCTCTTCGTTGCTACTGTAGCCTTCCCATCAGGTGCAACTCAAGATGCGGCCAAGATGGGAGCAGTTCTCTCTTTCGCTGCCGCTGGTGTGGCTATCCTGGTCGCCCGCCTGCTGGGAGTAAAGCGAATGACTTCAAAATAAAAAAGAAATAAGATTCACAGATGGGCTTGGGGCGGGAGGGTTTTTAACCCTCCCTTTTTTTGTAAAAAAGTTAAGAAAAAAACACGAAATGGAGTAAAGGTCCATCATTAAACCCCTAAGTTCAAACAGTAAGTGCAACACTTTAATATAATTAAAGTGTATGGCATACAATCATTTATCAATTGAAGAACGTGAGGAAATCCAGGAGTTGTTGTGGCAAAAGAAATCAATCAGACACATAGCTGTGGTGTTGGGACGAAGTCCTTCATCGGTATCCCGAGAGATCAAAAAGAATAACCCACCATTACGTAATAAATACACGCCAAGGCTGGCGCACCAGCGAGCTGTGACGAAGCGTTCCATTCGTGGTGTACCAAAGCTCGAACAGGATACAGAGATGTATCAATACGTGGTCTATCACCTTAAGCTCGGCTGGTCACCAGAGCAGATAGCGTTAGTACGTGGTGATATCCTCTCATGAAGCTATCTATCAACATGTATAGCAGCAAGTGTATCGATCTGGTCATGGGTATCTAAAGCCAGGTTGTGAAGACTTGCGTCCATATCTGTCTCGTCGACGTAAACGCCGCATGGCCAAAGGATTCCGTGTGCCCAGGCGGGTAGAACTCCCTTCAATTGATGATCGTCCAGTCATGACCAGCATTGGTCACTGGGAAGATGATTCAATTGTCTATACACCGACCTCATCAGTACGTTGGCGTACCACTAACGAACTAGTTTCAGGTTTGGTATTCATCGATAAAGTGCTAGCTAGGACTATGGCGGCTGCAAATCAAGTGACGATACATCGCTTTGCGGCACTGCCAGCAAAATACCGCCAGACCCACACGCGTGACCGTGGGGCTGAGAATCTTGGGTACCGAGAGCTTGAAGCTAAACTTGGTATCCAGTGTTTCTTTGCGCATCCCTACCATTCTTGGGAACGTGGTGCTAATGAGAACCTTAATGGTTTAATTAGACGTTTTCTGTCCAAAGGGACAGACTTTGCAACTGTTTCAAATGAACAGATACGTCACATTGAATACCTACTTAACTCCAGACCACGGAAGCGACTTGGTATGAAGACGCCGTATCAGGTATTCTATGAGTTAACTGGTGTTGCACTTCAACATTGAATCTAGCCACAGGTTTGTTGACAAAAGTGACTTTTCTTACTACGGTAGCAGAAGTATAGTTGCACATTCTAAATTCAAGGAGACAAGACATGACATGGTTGAACACAATCCAGGCTGCTCTAACAGGAGTGACGACTGCTGAAGTGAACTCGACTCCACCCGAGTACCCAGTATGCAAACATGATCACGTGGTCGGCATTGCCAACCACGAGTTGCGCAAACTCTACTTCCTCTTCAGGCAGAACCTGAAGGAGTCGAAAGTGGCTATGGAGGCAGCTAAGGCGGGGCAGCTCAGCCACAATCGTAAGACTCTGTTGAAGGAGGTTCAGAGACTTACAGGCTCACAAGATGCACTTTGGGAGATGTTCTGGGCTTCGTGTCTCCATGATTTTCCTGAGCTCTTAGGCAAGCAATGTCTTACCATCCGCCAGGGCTGGAAAATCGTCTGGTACGAACAACAAGAAGAGCGTAGGACATTCTTCCATCACATAGACGATGACTAGTTCCTGTTTTCCGAGAAAGAAAATCGACAAGTCATCGTCTGTCACCTCCTTGAATCGCTCTTTAACCCAAGAGAACCCTGTCAGCTTAGCTGACAGGGATTTCGTTTTTTACCAAAGCACATAAAACTTAGTTTTTGATAAATTTCGTGTTCTGTGTATACTAAAGTATCAGTTCTTTGAGACACGAACCCAAACAAAAAAGTAATGAGACAAATGACCAAATCAACAGTCAAAGGAAAACGGAAATGTTTATGGATAATCGCACCTACAGACATGCCCGTAGGATCCTAGGCAGTGACCTTATCTCGCCCGAGGAAATCGCTCTGTCTCGCAGGAGTATCTCCTATGCAGACAAGCAGCTCGCGCACTTCCACAATTCACTTCCGGCTGAGGATATTCTTGCGTGGTGCCACGATCACACAATGATGTTAGTTGCACGTCATCCGCAAATCTCGACTTCGCTTCTTGAAATCCGTGACCTCGAGCCCAACGAATTCTACTTGAATACACGCAGTTGGTATGCGGAAGGCCATCAGAGGTTCTCACGTGTCGACAGGGTCAATTCCGACTGGATCATGTGTAGCAAAGTGCCGGTCGCAGGTTCAATGAACATGCCTTTTTTAGAGCAAAGCGATTTAATAAAAGATCCGGTTACGGTGCCGAACGCAGTCGAAACTGCTTGGTGTCTCACCATGTACCGGGCGGTGCGAGGAATCTACTTGATCCCAAACTTATATGTCAGAACTTCCAGTCGTCACGCGGACGGTCACTGTGTCTGCGTCGGCTTCTACAATGCCGAAGGTCTGAGTGTCTGCCGCAGCTGGGACGATCGCAGCTATGAAATTATGGGTCTGTCAGTTGGTAGGCAGTTACCCCTAACCCCTGAGGTGTAATTGCACATGAAGCTCCAAGCCTCCACGCGATTTTTTCGCTGGAGGTTTTTTTACATTTTTCATGCTGCCATGATTGAAAAGTTCTATTGGGAATCAGTAATTTCTTACAACATTAACAATTTGATATTAAAAAACGCGCGAACCGTGGTTCGCGCGTCAACATTTCCAACGCCTCTCCACCTCTTTGCTTCGAGACAGTAGAAAATTCAGTTCTTGTTTATCCTCTGAACTTCTGCTCTACCCCCAAATTGGTCCCGAGGGGAGCGAGCCTGCAATTCGGAAGGAGGTACAACTGCGGGCAGCAAGAGTTGGCCATCGGGACCCGAACTAAGAGAAGGGTTACTCACTTTCAACAGTAACTCGTCGAGTTCGTTCTGTTCCGGCACTGGCCGAATGTGGTCCGAAAATAATGCCATGCCGGAATTAAGTCGCGTGTTTCTTGAGAACGTCACGCCGCCGACGTGACTCTTGCTCCTGCAACTCCGCATTCTTGCGCAGCCAGAGATATCCATACCGGACAATGATAGTTATAAAACTCATTCCTACCAATGCAACCGCAACCCAAAACAGAAACTTTTCCATATACCCTCCGCCTGTGCTTCCCAACCTTTAAATACAGTGGTAGTGATGTAGTTCGAACCTTTAAATCTATCACTGCCGGGGCTCTTTAAACAGTTCCCCGAATTGTGTAAAGAGCTCTGGGGAGGTGAGTTCTGGAGTGATGGGTACTTTATCTCCATCGTATCTGAAAAAGGGAATTGGCAACAAGTTGAGAACTACGTACGGAAACAGGGAAGGACGAAGCAAACCTCTCAGCTCCATCTACTCTAGCTCATGCACGAGGCCATACCCCATGGGCTTCCCCTGGGGTGGTTGAATTTATGAAAAAGTTTCAGAAATCCTTATTAGCTTATGTAAGGTAATTTATGAATCAGCCTGTTAATCAATGGGGCGAAATATTTATGAGTAAGATGAGCAACCACAATACCTACAACCATGCCTCCAAGGATGTCAGAAGGGTAGTGAACTCCAGCCACCACTCTGGCTGCAGTCATGATAATAGTTGCCACGAAAAACCACATGCCAAATTTTTTGTCATAGAGGTAAATTGCAAAAGCGAAAGCAAAGAAGAAACTAGCGTGTCCAGAGGGGAATGAAAATGAAGTTTCGTGAAACAAAGGCTTGAGATCATAGAGCACAAATGGACGAGGTCTTTCGTAGAATACCCGAATAAGTTCCGTCACCCCAAAACGGGCAATAAGTCCAGGAATGTAGACGGCACAGGCAATTAGAAATTTTTTTTGAAATGTATCTATTAAGTTTGATCTGTATAGGAGTATCGGAAAAAGAACAATTAGGACATACGGCAGATATTCAGCCAAAAATACAATGATGAAGTTTACTACCAGGTCACCTGAAAAACTATTTAAAAAGAAAAATATATTCGCATCTAGATTCGTAAAAAATTGCATTTGTTATTTATACCTTATGGTACGCGCTAGCTTCACTTTTTTGTACTCTTTTTGAATAAGCCAGAAAATTATCACATCAAGCAAAATGACACTGAGTAATATCAATGAGTGAGTGTGCGCAAAACGATACAGTAGATATAGTATAAAAAACGCTATGAGCCACAAACTGACAGGGAACGCCCACATTCTTTGTTTGAGCAAGTTAACTGATATAAAAATATCGATAAAACCCCAAAAGATTAGGTATGCTGATAAGAAATAGGTTACTTGAAATGGGTGGAGTTGTAAGAAATTGTTAGTAAAAGTTAGCAATACGTCTGCGGGGTCTTCAATTAGTTCTTGGCCCATAATCATGCGCAACAAATCAGCCAAAGGTACATTAATTAACTTAAGCAAGACGAGACCCAGCAATGTTCGCAGTACTCCATAGAATACACGCCAATACATGCCAATTGTAAATAGCCTACTTTCCATTGCGAGCAAAGTATAACAGTTCTCAACAGCTTGTGCGGGACCCTAAAAATATCATGGTAGGTATAACTTCTCAATTTAAGACACAATTAATTGAAGTAAAAACTTTTTTATTACGGAATTTTTCATTCCTAAAAACACTGATCGTCGCTACATGTCAAGCACAAATAGATAGCAGATTTCCAACTTCATGTAATCATTCTTGTAAAAACTACCAACCTTTGCGTAGGAGTGTTCATTTTGCTATCCCAGCTACCTGCACAGGTTATTAGATTCAAATACTTTCCATCAAGCCTATTAAATACTTCCGGAACAATATCATCTCTGCCATAAACCTGAATTCTCTCGACAATAAAAGAAGTGTGGATTCCGTTATTGTTTTCAACTGATACTTTATCTCCAATTTTTAATTGAGATAGATTATCAAAGACTGCAGTCATTCCATTTTTCCAGTTTGTATGACCGGCAATAACAGCACTACCATTATCTCCAGGACGGGCGCCAAGATTATACCAAGCCACATTGAATCGATCTTTTGGTGAATCCATCGCCCTATCTTCTGTCAGTCCCAAAGACTCGATTTCGACATCAATGCCAATAGCCGGTATCAGTAATCGAACAGGAATTCCATCCGTTGCTGAGGCTTGACTATTCAATGAAATATTTGCCAAATCGCTATCTTTAAGAATAAACGTTTTTAACTCAGCGTGAAAAAGAACACCAAGAAAAAGGAGAATTACAAAAAATCGCTAAGAGAGTCATCAATGTATTAGTCTGGTTCTGCTCCAAAGCTAAAGCCCTAGCCGCCGGCTGACGCAAGGCTTTGCGGTAAAATAGATATTTTAAACTAAGTTCTTTCCTCATTTTCAAAACGTTCAGTGGCCAGAGTAATCAAACGATCAATTAGTTCTGGATAAGAAACACCGACCTCCGCCCATAGTTTTGGATACATGCTGATTTTGGTAAAGCCCGGTAAGGTATTTATTTCATTTACCACTACACTCCCGTCTTTCTTTAGAAAACAATCGACCCTGCCCAAACCTTCACAGGCAAGAGTGTTAAAGGTAGCGATCGCTAGTTCTTGTACTTTCTCTGATACTTCTTTGTCAACTTTAGCTGGTATTTCTGTCTTAGCACCATTTGAGTCGATATACTTAGCCTCGTATGAATAAAATTCATGAGTCGGGATAATTTCTCCCACCCCAGAAGCTTCGGGATCTTGATTGCCAAGCACCGCGCATTCCAGCTCTCGACCATCAATAAATTCTTCGATGATGATCTTAGTGTCATGTTTAAAGGCTTCACGTATTGCAAGAGTAAAAGAAGCTTCGTCTTTGGCTTTATTTACTCCTACCGACGAGCCAAGATTGGCTGGCTTGATAAACAAAGGTAGGCCAAGATCAGCCACGACGTCTGCATAAACTATTTCAGCTTTTTGTTTAAAAGTCACAAACTTTCCAATAGGCACACCAGCGTCGCGTAAAAGTCTTTTCATGATGTCTTTATCCATGCCAACAGACGCCCCCAAGACGCCAGCGCCCACAAACGGCACCTCAGCGAGCTTGAGTAAACCTTGTACGGTTCCATCCTCACCTTGAGGACCATGCAAAATAGGGAAGACCACATCTAGTTTTATTTTCTGGTCTGTACTATCCAAAACTGTCAGAAGACCCTGAGATCCAGGCAAAATAGCTACTTTTTCTGCCCCATTTAAATTTAGAGCTATGATTTTTGGATCGTGTTTGTTTATAAGAAAATCTGAACTATCTAAAAGAAACCACACACCTAATTTATCAATACCAATTAAAATAACTTCGTACTTGTCCTTATCAATAGCCTCGATTACGTTCATCGCTGACTGAAGCGAAACTTCATGTTCAGCTGACTTTCCTCCGCAAAGTATCCCAACATTTATTTTTGTATTGATTGTCATAATTATTAAAACCCAGTAAGTAGTGAGTAGGTTACAGATTTACCAAAAGACAACAAGTTCAAGAAAATACTGGATATGGTAAACTGTGAAAATATATGACAGCGAAAATAATTATTTTTACCGATGGGGCAGCTAAAGGGAATCCGGGCAAGGGTGGCTATGGTGCAGTTATTCTTGATAGTAAGACAATAACTGAAGTTGGTGGATACAAGGAACATACCACCAATAACGAAATGGAATTGCGAGCCGTGATTGAAGCTTTGAAAGTAGTAAAAAGTAGGGGCGAGACAATAGCCATTTATACTGACTCTAAGTATGTAGTAGAGGGTGCCAAGGGTTGGATATTTGGCTGGATCAAAAACGGCTGGAAAACACAAACCAAAACTGACGTTTTAAATAAAGAATTATGGCAGGAACTACTTCCACTACTCAAACTAGTAAAAATTGAGTGGCATAAGATACCTGGTCACGTTGGTATTATTGGAAACGAAAGAGCGGACACTATCGCCTCTGGCTTTGCTGAAAAAATGACTTTTGATTTGTATACTGGTTCAGACAAAGACTACGGATTTGATATATCAGACACCTCATTTGACGAAGCAAAAGCAAAAAAACGCAGTGCTGAAAAAAAGAGAGAAAAACAAAAAGCCTATTCCTATATCAGCTTGCTTGATGGGGTAGTACAAGTGCATCAAACCTGGAGTGAGTGTGAGAGTAGGGTAAAAGGGAAGAAAGTCACCAGATTCAAGAAGTCACTTGATGCTAGTAACGAAAAGGAAATTATTAAAGATTTTACCGGTAAATAAGAAGCAGACAATTCTTGACTGACTTAAGCATAATTATATTCATGGATTACACTGCTCACACTGACCGGGATCGGCAGCTAAAACGCCTTCAATTTTTCTAGTCTCTCCGAAACCACACTTCTTACACGAATATTGCAGCTCTTTAGCTAAATCTGTCGGTAGTCCGCAATAACTACAAGGCAATCCGGTTATCACCTTAGTAATAATAAAACCAGGAACATTACATTGCGGACAAAGACTGAGGCAATTTTTTACTAAATCAATAGTCGCTTCTTTGATTGAATTCATTCGAGACGGGCAACGATGGGCGCGCATGTCTGTCTCGATAAATATACTTTTAGTGAACCAGCTGGAAAGAAGTTTTTCACAAACACTTTTTAGTTCATCTAAAGTTCTAATTTCTTTATGAATATCCTTATTACTATTTTCAGACGCGCGAACGATAACTCCTTGGTCAGGAAATCCCCATGACTGTGCCAAAGCAACTGCTTCTTTTGCTGAAGAAACAGACTTACCTTGGGCCTGTATAGCGCTAGAGCGAAAATGTCCCACTACCTCAATCTCATTCTTTTTATCTAAGAGTAATACAATTTCTAAATTACTCGCCAGAAACGGCAGACTAGGATGCGCGCCAAAACTACCTTCGCTGGCCACAGCAAGATCAAGTCCAGTATGTGCCATAACAGCCAAGGATTTATGGCGAGCCGCTTCAAGCTGATCTCCGGCTCTGGCAATATCTCGGGTAAAAGTACCATAAAGGTCAGTATTAAAATTTGTCGGTACCATAATGTCTATTCCTAGCTCTTGTTCAAGAATAGGAGAGATCACTATGTCTTTGCGGTGCATCGTAGCGAGTACGCCTCGGCGCTTTTTCCAATCACTTATAATGTCTGATGGATTCATTTTGATATTATAGACTATACTAATTTCATAAATGGGGATAGGGGGTTAATTAAAGCTTCAACTGCAACACCTCCCAAACACTTCATATGAAGTGCGCCAACTAAGAATCTTGCGCGGACGATGGTTTTCTTCATTTAAAATGTACCTAATTTAATGAGTTGCGTTATAGATAATAACAAACTGTTACCGAAACCAAGGTGGATAGCTAATAAATACTGTTACCGAAATCTAGTTACTTTTAAGTAATATTCGCTCCAATTCCTTCTTAAGTCCAGCCAGTTTAACCTGCAAACTTAGTGGGTCTAACTGTCCATGAAGAGTCTTTAATGTATCTTTAACTTCCACTGATACTTTATCATGTGTCAGTACCCGCAC
>Ga0163147_10001546_pt1 | contig 34757 bp, 30 predicted proteins | sample OliLakLV19MP6G1_FD_148597 | JGI IMG/M metagenome (GOLD analysis project Ga0163147, IMG submission 148597) | Freshwater microbial mat bacterial communities from Lake Vanda, McMurdo Dry Valleys, Antarctica- Oligotrophic Lake LV.19.MP6.G1 | ecosystem: Environmental > Aquatic > Freshwater > Lake >...
GAACTGCACCGATTCTTGTTGGGTTCATTGTATTAATCCTCTTTTATCTAGTGTTCAGAAAAAGAATTAATAAAGCAGTAAAAGTAATTCTTAAAGGCTAATGTCTAATGGATAGTTTTAAGTCCTGGGTGAAAATCACCTTGCTTCCAGTGCTGTTAGTGCTGTTAGTGCTGTCCGTCTTCACGCAAATTAGACCTATAGAAGCCCAGTCAGTTACTTTTTCCGCTAGTGTAAGTGATACAGTGATCAATTTCCGGGGATTTTCCTCCCCTAACTCGGTGATTACCTTTAAGGAGAATGGTATTATTATAGGCAATTCCTTAACAGATGCAACTGGAGCTTACAATAAGAGCTTTACTGCTGTAACTCCAGGAATCCGCATTATTAATGTATTTTCAACAGACCGGCGCAACACATCTACACCTCAATCGCAAAAGAGCATCTTAGCAATTCCTTTCCAGTCAATTGAACTCACAGTGGACTTTCCCCCAACTCTTTATTTGAGTGGAGATTATCAAAACGGCAATTCACAGAATACGAAGACTTTAACAATTGCAGGCTTCGGGAAGCCAAACTCGGAGATAACTATTAACTTGGGTGGCCCATCTAGTGCTAGCTATCAAGTTAGATCCGATGCAAATGGCAGTTTTCAGCGCAGCATAAATACCGGGGCGATGATTAATGGAGATTACTTACTCACTGCTTATCTCAATAGCTCCGGGGGTAGTTACAAAAGCACCCCCCTAGGCTTTAGACTTAGTTTGGATAGAAATGTGCAACTTGTATCCGGAGATAATCCCCCAGCCCCACAAGGCACTGGGTGCGAATTCACTTTGAAGAAATTATGCTTTTTCAATTATACCAAGCTCGATTTAGACGTGCACTTTTCTAAGTTTTTCAATAAATTCGTAATAGTTAATGATACAAGGGTCACTGCTGATAGCGACAACTGGGATATAAATAGTGACCGGATTATTGACGACGCTGATTTATCGATTGTACTGGCCAATACCTATCAAAGTTCAAGTTTTAGCGGTTTAGTCAATGCTTCCGGCCAGAGGAGCGTGTTGAGCATACAAACTACTGACGTAAATACTGACTACATTGCCAGGAACTCAATGGTCAGAGCAATAATCTGGTTAATAGTGATTCTGCTGCTCATATCATTGATCTTTAGTTTCAGAGATTTGTTGCGGCGTAAAATTAAAAGATTATTGATACTTGTACTCGTTTGGACATCAATTTTTGTGAGAATCATCTTGGTTATCATATTAATTGGGTTTATCAGTTCTACTGGCTACTTAGGATTGACTGAGCCCGCATCAACTACAAATAACTATCGCACTGGGATAATTAATGATTCGAATCACAATACCTTTAGCGTCTCCCTGCCGAGCGCAGCAGATATTGGTAGTGAAAGTGGGTTCATTAAGCTAGAGATGCTTAATTTGGCCCAGCCGGTTAATGTTATTGCAGTTGAATTAAATTTTGACCCAAATCAAATAGAGATTATTGATATCGATACCACAGGCTCTGTAATGAATATCTTTGCTAAGAAGTCCTTTTCTAATACTGACGGCACTATTAGTCTTATGGCTGGCATCACTCATCCAGGATTCTTAGCTGAGGTAGGGCATCTTATCAAGGTTAATTATAAACTTAAAGTTGATAATGGCGATCGATTTGGGCTGCGCTTTGCCTCGCCGCCCAGGATAAGAGCAAACGATGGGATAGCTAGTAATATTATCAAGGGGTATTTTATTAGGGTTACTGGTGAGCAAGCCAAAAACTAAATCAGGCAATTTGATTATTGCGTGACTATTGCGTGACTTTAAGTGCCTATAGGCTTTATTTCTACCGTGATTATCTGCTATAATCCGATGTCGACTGTTTAATTAGGCTCTTAATTTGTTTAGTTTGGACTGATAGCTATGTCAAGAATTTGCGAGATCATGGGTGTGAAAACTCAATTCGGTGGAAGTCGTAAGCACAAACGCGGTCGTTCGGGTGCAGGTGGTGTTTGGCGTTTCAAGGCTCCACGCACTAGTCGTACTTGGCAGCCCAACATTCGCAAAGTCAAAGTAGCTACTCCTCAGGGTGAAGTGAAACGCATCAATGTCTCAATGCGCGCCTACAAAAAACTAAGACAAGTGGGAGAATTACAAGGATACTTGTTGCTCCAGTAGCGGTCCGATCATCAACCTTATTCCCACATTTCCATACTATCTTTGAGAATTGGCTTGTAGAGCTTTTCTAGATATTCTCTCAACATTCGGTCGCTGCCGTAATTGGCCAATGTAATTTTCAGAGTCTGTTTCATGCGGGCCAGCCATTCCAATGGCAACCCCTGTTCGTTCCTCTGCCAGAATAACGGCTTGATCACTTGCTCGATACTGTCAAAATAATTTTGCGCATCTAAGCTGTCTTTGATTTCCCAAATCATATTCTCGCCTACCACTTCGTCCACCCAGCCGTCTATTGTAGAAAATTGTAATACCCCGTTGGCCGCAGCCTTCATGCCACTAGTGCCGCAAGCTTCTTGATATCTCACTGGACTATTAATCCAGACATCGCTGCCAGAGACCATGTATCTGGCCATACGCCAGTTGTAATCCGGAATTATGATTACCTTATCTTTGAATCTAGGTTCTTGGGTCACCTGCCACATTTTCTGTAGTAATAATTTACCTTCTGTATCCTGGGGATGAGCCTTACCACCAAAGATAAACACCACTGGACGCTCTGAGTCATTTACCAGAGCCTCCAACCGTTGCAGGTCTAGCATTAATACTTCTGGCTGCTTGTAAGCCGTGAATCGCCTAAACCAACTGAAAATAAGTGTATCCGGCTTTAATTCCACACCGCAATGATATTTAAGTTGCTCAAGCAGGCGACTTTTGGCTTCTAAATGCGCAGCCCAAAGCTTAATGTCTGGAATCGTGAGTGCTTTTTGCCAGTCAGTAGGAGTACCTTGCTCGCTCCAGCTTTCGCTGAGATATTCGTCAAAAAGCCTATGCATCGATTCGCTTACCCAAGTAGACAAATGCACTCCATTGGTAACTGCAACCATTTCGTGGTCAGGCCAGATTTTTTTGGCAGCTAATGCGTGAATCTTGCTGACAGCATTGACCTTGGCTGAATTATTCAAGCCCAAGATTGTCATACCAAATTTGCCCTCGGCATATAAAGAGTCAACTCCCAAGGAAAATATATGTCTAAATTCGACTCCAACACTGGCTGCGTAGCTGCTGAGGTATTTCTCCACTAACGAGTAGGGGAAGACGTCATTGCCTGCTTGCTTGAGCGTATGGTTAGTAAATAAAATATTCTTTTTGGAGAGCTTCACCGCGTCGTTGAAGCTCAGATTCTTACGCTGCATCAAGTCTTCCGCCTGGGCAAATAGTGCAAAAGCGCTATGGCCTTCATTGAGATGCAAAATTGCAGGATTAATTCCCAATGCCTTGAGCATTTTATAGCCAGCCATTGCCAGCACAATCTCCTGCTTGATTCGAGTGTCTTGATCTCCGCCATACAGATGGTAGGTAATCATCCTATCTTCCATATCTTTATTTTCAGTAATATTCGTATCCAAAAGAATGAGACTGCGGCGTCCTACTCTCAGACGCCAGCCTTTGACTTTTACCAAGTGCTCACCAACTTTCACTTCTACTAGAATAGTAAGCCCATTCTCGTCCTTAATAGCTTCTAGCGGATAATCATCTACATCCTGCGGCAAATAATCTTCCAGTTGCCAACCATCCTCTGTAAAACGTTGATAAAAGTACCCTTGAGAATAAAATAGACCTAAGGCCACAAGCGGAAGCCCGCTATCACTGGCCTCTTTGAGCGTGTCACCAGCCAAGATTCCCAAGCCGCCTGAATAAATCTGCAGCCAGTCAGTCAGTCCAAACTCTAGCGAGAAATAGGCGATAGGATTTGTATGTAATCTATCCAGCAGTTTGTCATAGCGGGCAAGATTGTTAAACCAAGTGGCCTTTTCCAGATAGGTCTCTTGCAAGCGGATAGTTTCCTCGATATTGGATTTATGTCTTTCGTAAAATTGATCCAGAACTGGGGTATCAATCTGCCTGAGAATATCTATAGGTGTTTGAGTGCGGCTCCACTCTTGTCCATAAAGACTATCTAAATAGTAGCCTTTACTTACTTCCCAGGTGAAAAATAGATTATTAAATAGAAAATTGAGTTTGTCGATCTTGGTCAATTGTAGAGTCGAAAGAGCATATGCATTGGCGGCCAGTCCAGTGAACCGAGCGTATTCTTGGATGGTGTTGAACAGTGCGGCCTGTTTTTCTTCCAGCAAGCCTGAATTATTGGCTTCGACATTTAAGCGCAGGAAAGGTTCGGTGTTGGATTGCCTAAGTGAGAAGCGCCAATCAGGGAAATCGATCACAAAGCCGTCGAATTCGCTAAACGATCCGCCCGGGTACTGATTTTTCAAACGATCTTTGATCTGGTCAATATCTGCTCCCGCTTGTATGTGGAAATTTTTCTCGCCACTACTAAAATACTCATCTTGATATGGTTTTACTAAACTGGCAATATCTCGGCCAGTTTCAGAGATGAGCTTTAGAATAATTTGCAGGCTAATTAAACCACTATCTGCATAATAATTATCACGGAAATAAAAATGCGAGGAAGTACTTTCACCTCCAAATATTGCGTCTTCCTGTTGCATCTTCAGTTTGATAAAACTGTGTCCAGCTTTAGAAGTTACGGCGCGACCATTTTGAGCACGCGCAATAGCCTCGATTGCCCTGGTATAGCGCAAATCATAAACTACAGTGGCGCCTTTGTTGGTTTTGAGAAAATATTCTGTAAGTAGCGCTTGGATATAATAGCCGGGTACGACTAGTCCAGATTTGTCTACAAAAAATACTCTGTCTCCGTCGCCATCAAATGCCACTCCCAAATCTGCCTGCTCTGACACGACTCGGTTTTGCAGATCAATCAAATTGGCAGGCAGTGCGGGGTTAGCTTCATGATGTGGAAAGTCTGGATGTGGCTCGAAATACATAGGGATGAGTTGCACTTGAGGGTAATGTGCAAAAAATGGCTTTGCTGCCAAGCCTGCCATGCCATTACCAGCGTCGACAACCACTTTCAGAGGTTGGATTGCGGTGCCCTTTGAAAATGTAGTGGCATGCAAGACAAATTCTGCCGTTAAGTCCAATTCTCTAGTAGCTTCCACTTCCATCAATGGGAGATAATGCAGATCTTCTTTGATTTCTTCGTACTGGGCTTTCAATTCGCTGATTATGACTGGAACCACTTTTTGTTTGACAAACTTTATCCCGTTGAACTTTGCCGAATTGTGGGAAGCAGTGATCATGATTCCGCCAGCATAATGATATTTGCCGACGGCAAAATATAAACAATCAGTGGTGGTTTGTCCTAAACAATCCAATTCTATGTTTTCTTCGGTAATTGCTTGAATGATAGCTCTAGCTAATTCTTTTGAAGAGCCACGCATGTCATAGGCGAGTACGTATTTTTGGCCTGGGCTCAAATGCAGAAAAGCCTTGGTGAGTTTATAAGCTAGCTCTGTATCCAGCTGCTCGCCATAGACGCCACGGATGTCATAAGCCTTAAACACGGCGTTATAATCCTTGCTAAAGCCATTAAGATTTATTTGTTCATCAGAACCAACTGTAATAATTGTGTGCATGGGCAATGCGATTGATTTAATAATATCTTAGCAAATTTAGCACTTCTGCGTGGCTCCAAATTAATGGTCTTACAGAGAGGCCGTAACCACTATTGGGGTGTGACATTTCAGCGAGTAAGCCTGTGGGCTCCATATGTTTAAGCACCAGCTCTAGATATTCTTTGGCCTTAGCTAGGTCGTTCACAGCCAATGCGTATTGTATGAACCACATTGTGCTGATAAACCAGCTATTTCCAGTCGACTCACCTGGCTGTCTTAAATAATAATCTTCTTCATAACGTAGAAATCCGCTAATGACCCTGAGCTTGTGGCAGGCCGATGCAACTGTACTCACTAAATAATCCTGCTCTGGCTTGATTGCGCCCAGTTGCCACAACCAGTGAAAGCTTGCGTCTAATTGTAAGTCGCTATGTTTGCTATCGTCAGCAGCCACGATAAATCCCCGAATCAATCTACCTTCATCACTAACAAATCTACCTAGCGCCGCAGTGCTGAGCTTTATTGCAAGAGTGATCTTGTCAATGATTGAGTTGGTTGAGACCGTCTCGGGCCCCATATATGCGGCGAAATTTGTGTTAAGAAATTGTAATTGTTCCAAGGCACCAATCAGGCTAGCTTGGGTGCTGGTGAAATTGCCCCAATGATTCTCCCAAAGGTCATAGCAGGGTAGATGCATTCCCTCGGAATCTGACTGTGTCAGTAGAAAATCAGCAATTGTAGGTAATTTTCGTAGGATGGGCAGTAGCTTGTCGGCTTCGGTCGGCGCTTGCGCTAAATATTTCCCAAGGGCAATTATTACTAAACAAGTTTGATCCAGTTGCAATGGTAATCTTGGGCCGCCTGCGCTATCTGTCCATGGGTACCAGCTACTGCCCAGTTGGCCGCCATTGTACAGTCTGTAACGGTGCAACAAGTAGGGATTATCAGCGAAGCATTGTGCCACGAAATTGAAATAGCGAGTGGCAATTTGCCTCACTTCTGCTGAGACTGATGCACTGGCTGATGCACTGACTGATGCACTGGCAGGACCATTCTCGGCCTTACCCAATAAAGCTAGTAAACTAATACTGCCGTCGCGTGGCCAGAAGTAACTGTAGTCATCACTACCGTTGTCATTCTTATAAACACCTGAGTCCAGTGCCGCGAAGTTACCTCCTACTGGAGTGAAGCTATTACGCACCAAATAATACGAAGTTTGCAGAAGTAACTGCAGCTTTTTGGTGTCATCTGTAGTCAAGCTCAACCTTTCGGCCAGATTTGATGCCTTACTGCGCAGGTTATCCACTGGTTCTTTCACTTTCAACACTTTCGCCGCTTCCAGCAGTTGCATCTGGTTTTGAGTCGACCTAGTTTGACTGATCGCAGCTTCGAATTTCAGTTCAAGGTCTCGATAAGAATTGCCTAAAATATAATAGACTTCAAAATCTACCCTAGCTTCTGCTCCAAGCACAAAGTCATACCGCAAAGCAGTATCCAGTCTCCCTGTGGTGACTGGGTTATTGGTGAGATTTAGATCACCATCAGGGCTGGCGCCAGTTCCCGAAAAATCTTGTGGATCCTGGCAGGCAAAACTGTGTGGCGCGATTGAAGATGTAATTGCCAAATAGCGATCTCCCTCATAATGCACTAGTCCTTTTAAGAAAGGATAGTAGACTGCAGAATCTTTTGATTTATTGCTGCCAAAATCAGGCCGGTTATTTAAAATTAAACTAATGAGGTGTTCCTGTTGATCAAGGTTGACTAGCTTATACTTGGCGGTAAGCCTGTCTAGGCTGATCGAGTAATCTATTTGAACGCTCAGAATATTAGAACGTTCACAATCATACACTGTTGAAATTAATTGTCCACTTACATAATTTGCTCTAACTGTGAAGCTGAGCTGTTGCAGTTGTTTATCGGTGTAAAGATTCTTGCTCAGAGTTGTGTATTGCAGAAGATTGTCTTCGCCAGGTAATGGCCAACATAGATCGACAATATTTCCATCGTAGTCTAGATTGCATAGCAATTTACCCTCAATTAATTGTTGGGCTGTGCTCATCGGTAGCGCTCCAAGTCTATGATTGTTTCCAAAAGCACCGCGGTACTCCATGCTTGCGCGATAGCCCCGCCAGCTTTCAAAGTTGTGGCGTCGAACAGCTCAGGGATGCTAGATAAGTGCTGTGCTTCTAGCTCGTGCCAAAAAGCTTCGATATGAGCAACTACTTTTGCTGTGCTTGCTGTCTTGTCATTACCGTAGTTTAGTATGGTCTTATAATATAAGCCCAATAGCCAAGGCCAGACAGTGCCCTGATGATATGCCAGGTCACGCGCAGACTGGCTGCCGCCATAATTGGCTATGTAACTAGAGGAGTAGGGGCTCAGAGTGCGCAGTCCTACAGGGGTGAGTAGATTGCTTTCTATTGCGGACTGGGCTTTTCGGGCCTTGTTTGTAAAATCAGAGTTGTCTTTGGATTTGATCCTAAAAGGCAGGGCAAACAATGCTAGCTGATTTGGGCGCAGTTCACGGTTCACGTTGCCCTCTAGGTCGATATAGTCTGCAAAGTAGTTTTCTGAATCCAGCCAAAAATCTTTGACCAGATTCTGTTCTAACAAAGATTCTAATTGATCGATCAGCGCCAAATTGTCCAGTTTATATCCCACCACCTTGGCCAATTGCTCAGTAATTTGCAAAGCGTTGTACCATAAAGCCTGAATCTCTACCGCCGCGCCCATTCTACTACTCACTGGCTCGCCTTCCACTACAGCGTCCATCCAGGTCAGGGCTTTAGTATTGTCAGTCCAGATAAGATAGCCACTGCTGTCCACGCCTATGCCGTATTTGCTTCCAGCAACCAGTTTATTGATAGCCGTTTCAAGTTTGGGCAGTAATTTAGTAATTACTTCCTTGTCATTGGTAATTTCGTAGTAACTCCAGAGGGCATTAAAGTACCATAAAACAGCGTCCAGGCTATTGTAATGCAGTCCCTCCATAAGATTGGGTAGTAAACCTACTGAGAAATATTCTCCCCAGTCAATTAGAAGTTTCTGAGCTTCGTGGAATTTACCCAATCCCAACAATATTCCGGGCATTGAGATGAAAGTATCGCGGCCCCATTCGCCAAACCAGTGATAACCGGCAATTAATGAATGTCTGGACTTATCTTGCACAATAAATTTGCGGGCATTATAAACTAGAAATTCTGTTAGATTTGGATTGATTTTAGGATGTAGCTGGTGAAAACGACTGATATCAGAAAGCAGCCCCGGATTCTCCTCAGTTTCCCAAGCCAATTTAGCCAATTCCCAGAGCTTACGAGCTGTATGTCTGGGCTCAAGCTTAAACTGCAAGTCAAAACTATATACACCCGAGGCTGGGCAGTTATAGCTAAATTTGGCCAGTTTAAGCAGGTCTTCACTAGCCTCGTAACCACGCTCAGCTTCTTGAGGATAAAGATGTTGCTGACTGCTAAATTCGCCAATGTTGCAGTCGCCATTGGTCGTAAGGATTACCTGCCATTGTGGGGAGACCATGCAGGCGTACTTGGTTTCCGAGATCTGCTTAAATTCGGGATTAGATAGCTTTAGACCTATTTGATTGATATCACGGAAATTGAATAAAGGCTCTAGTGCAAGGGTGACAGCCTCAGGCGTACTGATCCGATATGCTAATTTTAATTCATTGGCACTTTCATTGAATTCGTATGTTTTGCGAATCTCCACAGCCCCAATCTGGTAGATTTGGGTGGGTAGAGGCAAATAATATGCCTTTAGCAAATACTTTTTTATGCCCGGCTCAATTTGATTGACATAATAATTCCCTGAGAAATTGTATTTATTGTCTTTGCTCGCTAGAGTGAATAATTCTTCATTGATAGAAGTGACGATATTGCGCCTCTCGAAATTCACCAGACCCGCCACTAGCAGACCATGATACTTGCGGGTAACTCCCGCTTGCAAGTCTAGCGAGCTGTAACCACCAAATTGATTTGTTAGGAGAAATTCTGAACTCATAATGGATAATGTTTTAATTGATATGCATGCACGGCCAGAATAAACATGCTTTCGGACCAACCTAAGGGGCTATTGGTATTGTGTTCATCAGAATTGGAGTAATACAACTCTGGCACTTCGCCTTTGTCGTTGATGGTGTCGAAAGCCGTCTCCAAATAGTGCCTAGCCTTGTCTTTATTCTCAGCTTGACTGTAAATCAATGCTAGCCAGGATAAGCCAAAGCACCATTCAGCCTCTTGGGAGAAACCGTCAGTATTTTTATTGTAATAGTAGTCATTTTTATAGCGAATTACACCTTTCTCACGGACTAGGTAATATTCGATATTCTCTAGGATCTGGTTCTTTTGCGAATCACTAACGATATTGTAGGGGTAAATTAATGATAGCAAAGCCATGTCCACGAACTTCCTGCCTGACTCTCTTGGCAATAGCTCTCGCAAAGTCGCTAGTCCTTTGTCAATTAGTTGATTATTTATAATCACTAGCTTTGTGGCCTGGATTTCCTTTAGGCCTGCCACACAGGCTCCTACGCTGGAAGCATGCACTTCTTCGCTCTCTTCCCAGACGCCACTATCTTGGTCATGCCAATACTCTAGTGTCTCTAGATAATTAACCAGCTTTTGTACAATGCGTATATTGTCTGCGGACTGTAAGAGATTGACATTGTAGCGATTGTAGAGATGTCCCAGCATAAACAGGATTGAGCCAATGGCGTCATTCTGCTTATTGCCCCAATCTTCCCAAAATTCACTGAAGGTGTCTGGGTGGTAGCGGGCATGGATGTATTCATGCTTTGCTCGTGGCTTTTGCGCAATTGCGTGATCAATCTTCCATTCGTATTTGTGGAGTATTTTCAGCAGAGCCGTATAAGTCTTTTGTACGATATCCCAGCGACCTAGTAGTACGAAGGGTAGGCATTCATAAAAATTATCTCTTAGCCAGGCTTTGTCATAACCAGTGTCTACTTGCTGCGCAGAAGCTCGAAACAAGCCACTAGGAGCCTGCAGGGCTTCCAATGTCCTCAGATGTTGCTCAATCAATTGACTCAGATCAATTTTTCTAGGCATGGGCAGTGCGCTAAATCTTAGCTTAATTATGGATGCTAATTAATCATGATGTTTCTGGCAAATAAAGTCCAGCAATATTGGAGAGTTTCACGATTTACTTAAACTTACATTAGAATTTATGGTCTCGCACTATTTGGGTATATTGCGAAGCGGTTGTCAAAAACAACGGCAATTTGTCGACTTTTGTGCGACTTTCTCGCGACTTTTCTGCGACTTTTCGACTGCTACTCCATAAGTGCAGCAAAAGATGTGAATTGCCAAAAATTAGTTTAGTTTAGTCTAAGCTAGTTTGGTTCCCAGAATCAGTCCGGGTGAGATTATTTCGCAATTATCACAGAATAATTATTACGAAACAACTTTCACTAAACATTCTTGGCAGCAATATAATCAACTTGCTGAGTAAAGTCTTCGAGTACATTCATAAAGTTAATAAACGCCTCATAAGGTGAATCATAGGGGCTAAAGTACTTGTGTACATCACCATCGGCCCAGTATTTGGTAGACATATAATAAAAGTGATCTGAAGTCTGCAATTTTCGCCAAATGTTGTAGAGCCCTGATAATTTAGTTTCAGGCTTCACATTAACCAATTTACTTAGCTTGGATTCTATTGCATATGTGAGCCTCAAAGCCGCTTGTTGCATCTTGTTACCATTCCAGGCAGAGAGATCACGCTCAGCGTCCGCCCAGGAAGTAAGTTCTGGTACTGAAACTGTATCGGTTGCACCTTGCCTAGCAGCCTCAGAGATGGTTTTGAACTGTATGCCAGTATCCGAGGCTTGGAAGATCATTGCCTCCAAGAACTTGAAAATACCCGAATCAGCCCATTGGTGTTCGCCAAAAGTTTCGTAGTCCATAAAGAGATTGATGAGATTGCCTGGATTGGTATTGACCCAACTCAAATACTTTTCGGCGCTGAGAGGATATTCGGCCCAATCCTGGTTGGAGAAGCGAAAGGCGATGTCGTCAGACAGTTTATAGTGCTTGAGCAACAACTTTAATTCACTAGGAACAGGTTTCTGTATTCTATAGCCTTTAAGCGTCTGTAGTTCCTTTGACTCTAGTTCTGGTAATTGGGCCTTATAGACAAAACCACTATTCCGCCAAGTCAAGTATTTATCCCAGCCTTCAGCTAGAACGGTTTGGAAGCCAAGCTGGTTGACTAGGCTGGCTATTCTGTCATTGTATATAAGTTCAGTATTTCTAAAGCTGGTGGTGTCATAATCAAACAATTTCTTGATGAGATTGCGGTGCTGTTCTACTTGAATACAAAACTCCTCAACCGAATAAATTGCGGCGAGAGAGTGGTAGTAGGTTTCACTTAAGATTTCTACTTGACCAGTAGCGACTAATTCTTGAAAACTAGCAAGGACCTTGGGTTCATAGGTTTGTAGTTGCTCAAGCAGTGTCCCAGAAATAGAGAGGCTGATCCGCAGCTCAGGTAGTTTCTTGAGCAATTTGACTAATAGTTTGTTGGTTGGTAGATAGCTCTTTTTCGATACTTTTTCTAGGATTACCTGATTTGTATCGTTAGTAGGGCCTTGGAAATAGTCGCGCACACTGCCTAGATCTAGGTAATTGACTTTGCTCAAACGGTAAGGCTGATGTGCATGCAAGTACAGGCAAATTGCTTTGTCAGAAGGTGAGGAGCTATGCATACTAGTTGAATCGTAGATTTTGGTTGTGTTTAAGCTGTGAATAAATTTCGATCACCTTTTTGCCTTGGATGTCCCAGGAGATATTTTCCAAATCTAGTTTACTGTTGTTTGAGAGCTCTTCTGCCAATACACCATATTTGAGTACGGCAATTAATTTATTAGCAAGCTCGTCCACATCCCAAAAATCTACTTTAAGCACATTTTTGAGGACCTCGCTGACACCGGATTGCTTAGAAATGATGACTGGTGTGCCGTTTTTGATTGCCTCCAAGGGCGTGATTCCAAATGGCTCGGCTATGCTAGGCATTACAAATACACTGGCAGCTCTGTAGGCTCTATCTACCTGATCATGTGGCAGGAAGCCAGTGAATGTGACTTTATGAGAAATGTTTAGGTCCACGCTGCGCTCAATTAGGTCTTCTAGAAGCTCTCCAGCGCCTACAAATAAGAATTTGGTTTTGGGTAAATGTTTGAGAACCTTATTTGCGGCTTCCAATAGATAATTTGCACCTTTCATCGCAGTCAGTCTTGCGAGAAAGAGCACGATTTGGTCATCTTTATAGAGGCTTTTGGCAATTGGCCCGAAATTACTTTCTAATCTTTCTACCGCGTTGTGCACCACTAGGATCTTAGAGGCCTCAATACCATAATTGTCCACTATCCTTTGTTTGGTCAACTCCGAGACGGCAATGATAGTATCGGCCGCCTCCATTCCTGCTAGTTCTTTTGCGAAGATGGCAGGATTAGGGTGGCCAACAGTGCGTTCGATTTCAGTTGCATGGACATGCATAACCATAGGCTTACCGGTCAATTCTTTGGCCCTAACGGCCGCTGGGGCAGTCATCCAGTCATGATTATGGATAATGTCATAATCTTCTATGTTAGTCACGGATTCGATAACTTTCTGTGCATAAGAGTCTACTTCACTGAGTAAATCCTCACCATAGATTTTTTTGTTGGAGGTAGATCTAGTTGCACGACCTTTGTCTTGTGGTGCTGCGATATTTGTCTGTCTGGCTGGATTCGTATTTGGCTTATCAGCTAAATCTGTGGCCAAGTTAAAAGTATCTGCCGAGAGATAGGGAGAGCTAAGTCTCGAATCAACTCCCAAGAAACGTAGGCTGTCTTCCTCTACATTGGCGGAAGTGAAGCTAATTCCATCGATTTGCAATTGCACATCATCTGGAATGCGAGGCAATACATATGTGATATCAGCTTTTCTTTTAACTAAAGCTCCTGTCAATCCTTTGCAAACAACCCCTAGACCCCCAGCAATAATAGGGGCAAATTCCCAACCTAACATCAAGACTTTGTAACGTTCTGTGGATGATTGCATGTTTTATCTACCTAACTAAGTAGATCATAATTGCTTTAATGCTGCAAGCTGTTTCGGCAACTAGTTCGCTTAGTTTACCTAGTTCGCTTAGTTAGCACAGTTTGCTTAGTTTGCTTTACTTATAGCTCAAATTATTTTAGATTTGATTATTAACCACTATTCCTATGCAAAATATTCTGCCCGTTTTGCTGTTATTTATTGTGTTGAATCTACTACTATTAATCCTGTTATTGTGGGCTCAATCTCGCTTGCGTAGGCAGAGGGAAAAACATCAGATTGCTGTAAAGGATATTTATCAACGAGTGGATACGCAAGTCGCTGAATTGCAGCGCAACCACGCCCTAGAGCTTGAGCAGTTGCATAATTTTTACAAAGACCAGCCTAAAGTTTTAGTGCCATCTGAATCCAAAGAGATGCTGGCTAACGCAAAAGAGGAAGCTGAAGTAATTGTCGCTGAGGCACAGGAGCGTGCTAAGTTATTGCTGCACAAGCAGGAACAGGAATTGCAGAAGTCTTTGGTGAAAATTGTCATTCAAGTTACTAAAAAAGTAGTGGGCAAGACTCTCAATTATGACGACCATAAACAGCTCATCTTAGATACTATTGGGGAGATTGCTTAATGAATCCCAAATCTCAAGATCTGGAAAACCTAGTCATTTCCGTGACAGACCAAATAATCACTTGGGATGGCTACGAAGAATTCCTCGACGCTGCGAAGCGCCTGAAATCATACCTGACCAGGGTAGCTGCTGAAGATATTATCTTAGATATTTTGCTATCCACTCAAGAAAAACACCTACAGCTCACAGAGCTCATTACCGCAAAAGTGCAGCAGCCTGTCTTGTATAAGTTAATTTCCACGATAATAAGTCGTAAGTATTTCGCATTACTCACAGCCAATAATTTCAATTCTTTATTAGGCATGATCGCAGAAGAAGTGGAGGCGCTGCCAATATTAAAGCTGACTTTGGCCTTGCAACTTGAGCCCAGCGATTTACTGGAAGTTAAGGCACGCTTGGCCAGCAAATATAAAACCAAGTTTCTGCTGGAATTGAAACTCAAAAAGAATATTCTTGGGGGATTTATTCTCGAGAAGGATTCTACCATTGTTGATGCTAGTTTAGAAAAGGTTCTAGAAGATTACCGCCACAACTGGGCCAATGCTTTAACTAATAAAATGCTAAATTAGATTATGAATACACTAACTTTGGGTCGCTTGCTTGCTCCCAAATCTATAGCAGTAGTAGGTATACAGGATAAGTCGACTAATCTTGCACTTACCTTGCTGGGGAATCTTTTGCAACATAATTTCCAAGGTAAGATCTATCCAGTTGGTACTGATATGAATTATCTTGGCGTCAAGGCATATGCAAGTCTACATGAAATCCCTTTCAGGGTGGACTTGGTGATTTGGGCAGGTAAGCGGGCTAATTGGGCCGACTTCTTAGTGCAACTTATAGCTAAGGGCTGCAAGCATTTACTGCTGCTTAGTAAAGGCGAGATGACCGATTTGCACACGCATAACCTGAAAGTCATCGGCCCCGAGAGCTTAGGCTATATCAATGCTGAATTGCAGATTTTTGCCTCCCCTTTGGGAATAGGATACCTGCCTGGCCAGACAGCGCTGCTAACAAATGCGGATTTTCCAAGCAAGTTGTTGTTGCAGAATTTCTATGCGAATGGGATTGGTCTGAGTCACTTTGTAGACATTGGCACGTCAGTTGACCCGGCAGACTTGGCAGACTCGGCAGATGCTGCAGACGCAGCCGGGGATGGTGGTGGCATAAATCTTAGTAACTGGCTGCAGTACTTTAGCCAGCATGGCCGCACTAAATCTATTGTTATTACCGCCACTACTAGGAGCGATATATTGAGCTTGAAAAAAGTTACAGAATCACTGGATCTGAGCAATAAGCGTGTACTGATTTACTATTCGGCTGAGATGTTAAGCTCAGACTCAGAGTTACTGAGAGCGGTATTGTTAATGCAAGCCCAAGGTATTGTCCTGGTTAGCAACTTTTCGCAATTGCTGCTGACCCTGTGTTGCGATCGCTTAGATCAGTCTGTTATTGCGCCAAACACTCTAAGTACCAGGATTGTTACAAGTAATTTAGAGTTCACAAGTAGTGTAGGCAAGGATCTAAGATCAACAAATATATACGAGTATAATATTAGAACATTGTCGCTGGACAATACTGTAGCCGGCGCAACATCCTGGTGGAAGTCAGTTTCCAAAATGAGAGGGCTCGAGGCAGCCATGAATTACATATTTATTGTGGCAACCAAAACCGAACTACAGTATCAGGTAATTTTGCATGAATATATGCAGGCAGTGGCTGAAAATGCCAATTTGGCGTTATGGCTGTCTGGGGCTAATGGTGTGCAGTTGTTTGTAGGTAGAAATCATTTGAGCCTCAAGTTGGAACCTGGTCAATTTTGCCAGACATTAATGGGATTACGCAGCAATGAGCAATACCTGGCTTCAGTTTGGGGTGGCAAAGATGACTTTGCAGCTAAGCTTTCGAGTGAGTCGCTGCACATTCCTAAGAAGTATTGGAGCAAGTCTAGAATGGTTAGTCACGCAATTGTTACCAATTTAGAACAAGCAATTATGTTTGCGCAGCAGCATTTGCAAACTATTGAACTTCGGCCTGCACCTCAATTTGGGCTGTCTGACGCAGAGTGGCTAGTTACAGGGATTAATAGCTTGCAGAAGCTAGAAAAAGCTCTGACTGGATTGCAGCATAAGCTATACCAAGAGACAAACTCCGAGAATCCACCCGTAGAAATTCTCACCGAATTAGCCGGCGACTCAGCACAGTCATTTTATTTGCGCGTCGATATGAGTCAGGGCCCGGAGCTACTGACTATTGCCAATAACCAAAAAGCAATCTCCCAATTATTAACTAGTTCTAGTCAAGATCTGACAGGCATTGTTAGTGAGTGTGTGCAGGGGCGGATAATTAGCGGTCTAGCTGATAATGCCCCTGCCAAAGCAATTACTAGACAGTTTAGTGAGATAGTTGCTGGATTAATGGCAAGTAACCAGACTGGTCAAGTTGTGCAACTACAATTGGCAATTGGATCTGCGGCAGAATTGGAAATACTGGCGGCGTCGATGCCTGCATAAGCGGCTATAGTTTAAAATAGCTCAGATTGAGTCTGAAGCCCAATCCATTCACTGTTTCAATCACATGCTTATTGGCATATTTACCTAACTTTCTGCGCATTCTACTCACCAGAGTATCTACGCTTCCTTCATCTGAATCAGTTACGCCTCTGAGTGTGCGATTGATAATCTCCTGTCTGGACAAGATATTGCCCTCGGCGCTGATCAGAAGTAGGATTAGTTCGTATTCCTTGAATGAGAGCTCCAATTCTTTGTCAGCCTTGCGGATGTAGCGTTTGTTTGGTTCCAGATAGAGATCGCCAACCTCAATAATTGGTTTCGGCGAGTGCAGTCTCAATAGATTTGAGACCTGAATATTGAGTAAATCAAAGTCCAGAGGCTTTGGATGATAAAGGTTGGCGCCTTTGGCAAAACTGGCTTTTTCGCTTCCTGGGAGCTTGCCGTCAGTAATAATAATGGCGGGCGTACTAATGCCTTTTTTGCGCAGTTTATCAATAATAGTCAGTCCACTGACCTCTGGCAGGCCTATATCTACCAACAGTAGCGAGTAGGCGTTTTTCATTGCTTCGTTCAGCCCTACCGCACCGTTGCCCACTACTCTGATCTGAATACCAATTTTATCAAGCTTACGTTTGATAAACTGACTCAAGATTATGTCATCTTCAATCAATAACACCCGCGTAAACTTTGGAAAACTCTGCCAATTGACCATTGGTTAAATTATAATGCAGTCTTCTTACAAAATCTTTACAAAGCAAAAAATTCCAATTTAAATCTGGAATTGACCATTCTGATAGAGAATCAGTTCTTTGCCTTTGTTGGTGCGAGCTAAGACTGTGCGATCCACGGTGCTGACGATATCAGTATGCTCAGCGGAATCGTTATAGCCTAGTTCCTCCCAGTCCAGATTACTCAGTTTATTGGCGTCCCCAGAGAAGGTGTCTTTGTAAGACATGCCTAGAGCTATATGGGTATTCCCGAACTTACCACCAATGTTTTCATCGAATAAAGTCTCGGCCATCACATGTGTTATCGGCGACATAGTTTTGTCGGTGAGTGAGAATTCCCCGATTTTATTGGCATTAGGAACCTTCAGCATGGCTTGCAAGACCTTATTGCCAAGTTTAGCAGTGGCTTTTGTCACTAACCCGTGTGAAAATTCTAGATAAATATCCTTGCATACTTGACCAAATCTATATAGTGGCTGGTTGAATCTAACCCAACCCTCCGTACCTCGCCAATCAGGCGAGGTGAAGAATTCAAAGCTAGGGACATTGCGGCCACTGCCGGCCAGCCATTGCCGATGTGCGCCTATTTTGATCTGCAAATCCACATCCCGTCCCTGCACTGATACAGTGTCTATAGCCAAATCATTTAGTTTAGTCTGAATCTTGGCCTGCCTACTGGCTAAATTTCGCCACTCCTTGACTGGATCTGCCTTGTCTAACATACAGGCCTTGATGATCTGCTGCCAGTAGCCTTTCAGGCTTAAATTCACCATATCAGCTTTGGCTTGAGTACCCCAAAGTGCCGCAGTCCAGGTATATTTACCTTGCAATTCTTTGTCTGTAAGCCATCGGCGAATCTCCTGCTTGGCTTGTCTGCCGGCAAAGAGCTTCTGCGGATCTACTCTTTTGAGTTCATTGGGGTCTACATCTGCAATTACGCTAATCTGATGATCGATCATGTTGACCCGAGCCAGCCAATAATCTCGTGGGAAAAATTCTAGTTGATTGCTGCTGGCTCGCTCAAAATAGTCACGATCAAATCCAGTAGGCAATAACCTCACTAGTGGATGCGCTCCGGCCTCTAGGATTACATTCTGTAATTCCAGTGCTAGAGCTTTCGCTACGTCGGGGACGTTACATACCACTACTTCGTTAGGCTTTACTCCATTGCCTGAATTAAGTGCATAGTTAACCAATACTTGGGCATATTTGCGTAAAATCTTTCGTGCGGGTTGATAGTCTGTGGTCATGAATTAGGATGTTAGGTTAATTTGTTAAGTTAGGTTGCTAAATTAAATTTTTTAAATCTGAATAAGTAAACCCCCGAGCAATATACTTTCGGAGCAAGCGCTGCTTGGCTTTTTGGTCGAAGTTATCACCGAATTTGGCTTTGTCAGCTGTCACCTTGTCTGCCAGTTTTTCACTTTGGGACTCCAGTTCTGTGCCAGTATGAGCGGCTAGGGTAGTGCTGATTAATTCAGCACTAATTCCTTTCTGCTTTAACTCCTGTTTAATCTTATTGAAGCCATGCAGGCCAAATTGCAAGCGGTTAGTCACGAACCATTCGCTGAAATCTGGATCTGAAATCAAGCCTAAAGCCTTGAATTGCGTCAGCAGGAAGTCAGTCTCGGTATTGTCTAGTTTGTTGCGAATTTTCAGGTAGTTGTAGACTTCATGTTCAGAGCGCGGACGCAGTGCCAGATATTTTTGTAGTTTATCAATAATATTTCGACTGTATGCCATGGTCTTAAAAGTATTATAATGTCTGCATGAGTTTACCCAAAGTCCTAATTGATGCCAGTCCATTAACCTCCGGATTCAAGAATCGTGGCATAGGTAATCAGATCTATTCTTTATTGACTGAATTACTAAATAATAAGCAGTACCAGTGGCAAATTTTAGCACATGGCACGAAGTCAGAATTCCTCGAGACGCTTGAGATTGACCAACAAGCAGGGATCTCTCTGAATTTCGAGTTCTTTTCAATTCCAATTCCCAATCTGCCCAGCAAGCTACTGGCGGCATTTTATTTCCAGGTATATTATCTGCCGCAGATCAAAAAAGCCAATCCTGATCTGTTACTTAGCTTTATCCCCGACAAAGGCTTGCCTCATGATATTCCTACAATTGTCATTATTCCAGATATCACGCCACTGCAAACCGGGGTATTCTCCCAAAAGAGCTGGTTGGCCAATCTCATCAAGAAGCGCAATTACGAGTGGGCTATCGAACAGGTAAAATCTGCGAGCAAAATACTGACTATTAGTGAGTTTGCCAAAGAGCAGATTGGCAAAAGCCTAGGTATCCCTTTGGCTGCAATTGGAGTGACTCCGTTGGCAGTACCAACAAACTTTATCACGGCCGTAGGGCTAGCTGCCAAGAAGTCTCACCAGGAGATTAATTATAAGCGACGCATACTCAATACCTACAATATCACTGAACCATATATTCTCTACACGGGCGGTCTAGAGGCCAATAAAAATGTGGGGCAGATTTTACAAGCTTTCGCTTTGCTAATTAACAATTTTCCCGACCTTAAATTGGTGATTACGGGCAAGGAATTTAAGCTGGGCTGGGATCATAAGCCCTTGCCATTGAATGAGCGTGCTAAAAGTATCATGGATTTAGCAGCCAAATTGAAAATTCAACATAAAATTATCTTTACAGGTTTTGTGGACCAAAATCATTTGCCTACAATTATTCAGTTTGCGCAATGTTTCGTGCATCTGTCCAAATTGGAAGGGTTTGGCTTGAGTGTATTGGAACCTCAGATCGTGGGGACGCCAGTGGTGGCAAGCAATTCTTCTACTTATCCAGAGATCCTGGGTAATTCTGCAATTTTGGTAGATCCTGATAGTGCCAGTGAGACTGCGAAAGCCATCAACAGTCTAATTGCTAATTCTGCACCAGCAGAACAAAAACGTAAAGAGCTAATTGCTAAAGCTAAGGAGAATGTGAAACGTTTTTCCTGGGCGAGAACAGCAGAGTTGACTATGACAGAGATAAAGGCTGCACTGATAATTGCCCCTCAACCAAAACCAGAAGAGAAATCTTTGCCTGATAACAAGCAAGCGAAAGTTGCATCGAAACCCAAGGCCGCGGTAATCGCTAGCTATTTTCATCCTTTCCGAGGTGGCATGGAACAAGTAGCTTTGGACTCGGCAAAATTCTTGGCTGAGAGTGGTTACGAGGTGACTGTGTTTACCTCAGACCGCAAATCAGGCAAGATAGTGATTGACAGAAATGAAGCCTATGACTTTGAGACTGGTAAACTGCAGATCAAGCGCTTGAGGCGCTTGGGCAAGAATTATTATTTCTATCTACTCGCCGGTTTAGCAACTGAGCTGCAACAACTTAACCCAGATGTAGTTCATATGCATGGTTTTGGGTTTTTTGGACATGACTTAGGTGTGCTGAGGTACAAGCTTTTCACTAGGCCCAGACAACTGCCTGCTCTGAAAGTGATCAATACCCCACATGGACCATTTATGGCGAAATCGGAGACTGGACTTAGGCAGATCCTCAAATTGGCTTGGACATTTACACAGAAATTGTATTTGTTTAGGATCTTGGACCTTGTGATAGCAGAGAATCATGAGCAATTTACATGGATCAATACTGACTATAATATTCCTACAAGTCGAATTAAGTTATTGACACCCGTGATGCCCCAAATAGCCATGTCTTCGACAAAAGCACTGGCACTGAAGTCGCAAAAACCTGAGGTCTTAATTGTAAGTATTTGCCGAATGAGCAGATACAAAGGCTTAGATACATTGGTGGAGGCCTTCGGGCTTTTAAATTCTAGTGTGGCTACTAAGTTAATTATTGCGGGGGCCACTGATGACTTCACTGCTGAGCTCAAGACACTAGCTCGTGAAAACCTGCGCGCTGAAGATATTAGTGTGGAAACAGATATCACTGACGAGCGTAGAAGTGAGTTACTCAGCAAGGCAAGTATTTTTGTACTAGCCAGCGAATGGGAGGCCTTCGGGATCGTGATTGCAGAGGCAATGGCGTACCATTGCGCTGTCGTCTCTAGTGATACTGAAGGCAGTCGTTTCCTGATTAAACCAGGCTCAAATGGACTCGTTTTCAACTATGCTGACTATAGGTCACTGGCAGATATTTTAAATAGCCTAATCTTAGACCCTAAAAAACTGGCTGAATTACAAAAGGCCAGCGCAGATATCCTACCTAAGTATACGTATGAGTCAGTGAAAACGGAGTATCTAAAATTGCTAGACAAGATATCAGCCTAATTTTAAGTTACAATAGTTGACTATGAATAAATCTATATTGATTGAACCAGTTGCTAAGGATCAGCGTAAAAGTATTCATATATTGTTTGAAAAAATCCCTGCAATTCTGTTTTTTGGGATACTAATATTTCTACTGCTGGGGGGGGTATTTTTCCCGGTGGTAACAGCGTATTTGATAATTCTCATAAACGTTTATTTCTTTTATAAATCCGGAATGTTGCTTGTGACTTTCACTCTGGCCTATGTGCGTATCTTGAAGGCTGAGGCTACTGACTGGCAGGCAAAACTGGTTGAGCTTCAAGACCCTCAAGCTAGTGTGCAACTTTATAAACAAGAGATTAAATTACTCAAAGAATTGCAATTTCAGCCAGGGATGTTTAAAGACCGCAATCATATAGGTAGGAAAAATATTGATCGCAATGATACTGACCGTCTGTCTGTGCTTGCTGCAAGATTACCCGATTTCTTACAACGAATCTTGTTTGCCCGCGAAAAGCGTAAGAGCGTGCATTATTTGACTACGCAAATCGATAAGCTTGAACGCTTAGATATAAATTATTATTGGCAAGATATACAGCAAATTGTGATTGTGCCACATGTGAAAGAGCCGGAACATATATTGCGCGAGACTTTAGATAATCTTTCCAAGCAAACTTTTCCCACCAAGCAGTTGAATATTGTCCTAGCGGCAGAGGCCAGGGACCCCAATGGACTGCCATTATCATTGAAACTGGCGGAAGAATACAAAGACGTTTTCAACAACGTCTGGGTGTCCAACCACATTCTACAAGACGATGAAATAGTGGGGAAATCTTCCAATATGAAAGCTGGTGGTAAGGTGGCTTTTGATCAGGTGATAAAGCTTGGCTGGGACTTGAAAAAAACTTTGGTAACTAGCTGTGATGCTGATTCCAAATTGCCGGTACAGTACTTTTCCTACATTACTTATGAATATATTACCCGTCAAGACGCCGAATTTAAAATCTTCAATGCCACGCTTGTATTCTACAACAATATTTGGCGACTGCCTTTTTATGCGCGGATTAAAAATTCAATGTCTACCATATTCAATACTAGTCGCCTTCCACGCGTAGACAAGCTGATTCCCTTTTCTACTTACACAACTTCATTTTGGATGATTGAGCAAATCGGTTTCTGGACTCCGTGGGTGACTCCTGAGGATTTCCATTTGTTTTTCAAAGCTCAGTTCAAATTTGGAGGAATTGTCAGCGTGGTGCCTATCTATTTGCGCATCATGTCTGATGCCGCTGAAGGTGTTGGTCACATTGATACGATTAAAAATAATTACAATCAAGAGAGGCGTTGGCAATGGGGGATTTCAGACGACGGCTGGGTATTACAGAATGTACTATTTAATATAGGTAAACAAGATTTAGTGACAGTTTACAGAGCCTTGCATTCAGTATTTGACCATGTCTTAGGTCCGATTACTGGCGTAATGTTGATAGTTGGTGGGAATATCCCTCCACTATTAAACCCCGCTTTCAGCGCTACCGTATTGGGCTCACAGCTGCCCCAGGTATCTTCCACAATTATCACATTGTCACTAGGCTTTATGTTAATCATAATCCTGCTTGACCTTACATACCGTCCTAAGCGCAACACCAATTGGTGGCTGCCATTTAATCTGCTGCGAGAGATAATGGAATGGCTGATATTGCCAGTGGCTAGTTTTGTTTTGGCAGTGCTGCCAGGCCTCGAAGCCAATACTAGGTTGCTCTTTGGCAAGCACTTAGAGTACTACGTCACTAAAAAGCATTAATTACGGTATAATTACAGAGTTCTAACCTCAGTTTTGTGTGCTCAGGTGGCGGAATTGGTATACGCGCTACGTTGAGGTCGTAGTTCTCGCAAGGGAGTGCAGGTTCAAATCCTGTCCTGAGCATATCCTTAGTTAATTTTGATATAATATGCACAATAATTGCGGGCGTAGTATAGCGGTTATTATGTCAGTTTTCCAAACTGAAGATAGGGGTTCGATTCCCCTCGCCCGCTCCAAATTGTCTGATTCCGCAATTCCCTGCAATATTCTTCTTTATCTAAGACAAAATCAATGAAAGCAGCAATTATTAGTAAATATGGCCCGCCAGAAGTATTAACAATACAAGAAGTAGCAAAACCAACTCCTCAGAAGAATGAAATCTTAGTTGAAGTCATGACTTCCGCAGTAAATTCTGGTGATGCGAGAATTCGAGGCGCCAACTTTCCTAAAGGCTTCGGACTCTTGGCTAGACTGGGCTTGGGAATCAGAGGACCACGCACTAAGATTCTGGGTGTTTCTTTCTCAGGCATTGTGGCAGAGGTAGGATCAGAAGTGAGTGAATTCAAAGTTGGTGATGAAGTATTTGGAATGACTGGAGCCAAGATGGGCGCCTACGCTCAATACCTAGTAGTAAATAGTTCCAAATGTGTCGTGCATAAGCCTAAGCAAATAACTCACGAAGAAGCTGCGGCATTACCTTTCGGAGGCACTACAGCATTGCACTTTCTACAGGATAAGGCTAGATTAGAATCTGGTCAAAAGATTCTGATCAATGGTGCTTCAGGTTCGGTTGGGGCCAGCGCTGTGCAAATCGCCAAGTATTTGGGTGCAAACGTCACAGGTGTTTGCAGCTCAGTAAATATCGATACGGTCCGCTCATTAGGCGCTGAAAAGCTGATTGATTACACTAAAGAAAATATTTATGAGGGCACTGAGAAATATGACGTAGTCATGGATACAGTTGGTAATATCTCTGTAAAACAAGGCAAAAGTTTATTAAAGCCTGGAGGCAAGTTGATTTTAATCGTGGCTGGTTTAGCTGAGTTGATAATGCCTGGCAAAGATGTTATCACTGGCACAGCATCTGAAAAGAAGTCTGATGTTGAACTATTAGGCCAGCTCGCTGCTTCCCTAAAATACAAAGCGGTGATTGATAAAGTATTTCCTCTCGATCAAATTGTGGAAGCCCATAGATATGTTGATACTGGACATAAGATTGGAAATGTTGTCCTGAAAATTGGCTAAAGGACAACAAGTTATTACTACATTGGCTTTTATACATTCAACAATTGACGGCAAGGTGAAGTTGCTTCGGCCTAAAAGAGCAATGTCAAAGAAATTAGGTTAGGAGATGGGCTCGGACTTTTCTGAATAATAATAGTAGAATTTACAATACATTTAGAAAACTGCAAAGAAACTCATGACAAAGTCCAGAGAGATAATAGAGTTTATAGGTGTTGCGTAGGGGCTTAAGAGAGAATTAAGGCATTGCTGGCTTAGCGATGGAAGTAGAGAGAGTGTGGCTGAACACGTGTGGAGTACGTCTTTGCTTGCCCTTGCTATTATTTGCTGAGATTAAAGTCACAGTAAATCAATTGAGAGTTTTGAAAATGATAATAATCCATGATCTAGTTGAGATTTATGCAGGCGATATGCCTGCATTTGAAGCAGCTGCAGGGGGACAGGCTGTAAAGGAAGAAGCCGAAAAAAAGCATTGGAAGAGTTACTAGAAAAATTATCCAATCAAGAATTAATCATAGAGATTCGCGAACTATGGCACGAGTTTGAGGGCAGAGAAACTGTTGAGGCCAAATTTGCACAGGCTTGTGACAAAGCAGAAGCAGTTATCCAGCATAATAATGCAGACATAAGCTCATTTCCACAAGGTGACTACGATATAAATCCATATTATAAAGATCATTTATTCGATTTCGACTCAGTTTTTAGGGAGTTAAAGGACCAGATCGACATCGATTCAATGGAGAAGATAGAGAAAGAGGGTGATATCAATAGGGTAAGCCAAGAGCACCGAGATAGATGGGCCAAGCAGAATAGCTTGTAGATGGAAATTACACGATTGCACAAATGATTAATCATACAGCCGACGCAGTTATGAACAAGCTCTTCCAAATTAGGCAGTTAGTAATTACTACGAACTTCTAAAAATGAATAAACAAGACTTAAAAAAGTTCGCTTTAGATGCAATCAAAGAGATAGCCTCAGAAATAATTGTAGTATCAAAGTCCCGAAGTCTCGGGGAGAGCCAGGAGGTGTAAGGCAGTAGTGGTGACATTACTAAATTTGCTGATGAATATAGTGAGAAAGTTATAAAAGCAATTATTGAAAGGTACATTACTGAAAACCCTGCTATTCGAGTTGTGCTTATAACTGAAGAAACTGGATTAGTTGAGTTTGGAGAGGCAGACTCAAAAGAGGGCTTCTTCATTATGCTGGATCCACTAGATGGTTCAAATAATATCAGAGCTTGGAGGACTCCTAGTCCCTACGTGGGAATAGGCTTAGCAATGGGGTCGTTGCAGAGGCTAGGAAAATATGATGACACGGATCAAAAGCCAAAGTTACTCCGCATCAAAGAAGCAGCAGAAATGTTAGGAGTAAATCCTGAGACATTAAGGCGCTGGGATAATGATGGACGACTGAAAGCAGTACGAACGGGCAAGCGAGGTGACAGAAGATATAAGCTTGAAGATCTGCAAAAGATTTTAGACGATAAAAAGATTTAGTGGGACAGAAAATACATATTAATATGAATTCTATTCTTCAAAAACAATTTCAAAGTGCACTACAAAGTTGTCAAAACCTTCACTCATCATATATTAGTCGTGATTTCATTGATCTTTTTGCGAGAGTAGCAAAAGAATCACTAGATGAAACAGGGCAAGTTGTAGATATTCTGCTTCGTAATATCGAGGTTGATAGAAGCAATACTGTTGCTTCGTTGTATTGCATTATTCGATTAGCGGATGTCAGTGATGAGATGAAAAAGATAGTTTCCAGCAAATGAATACGGAACATCAAAAGATCTAAATTGTGAGGGATTATCTGGTAGATCTCTTTTAGAGTGTCTAAAACCTGTACCTTTCCATTCTTCTGCCGAACCATATCTATGTGGTGGTGGACACAAAGAAACAATCTTCGTAACCTCCTTAATCCTGCTTCCAGCGATTATTGAAGTAAAACCACCCATACTGTGGCCGATTAACACAATGTCCTCTGGATTTTGGTCTTTATAAAATTCAACTCTTTCTTTAATTTACTTGATAAAGTTGGTTATGGAATATTTGCTTATATCATTGTTTTTCCACAAATTACAGGGATCCAACCGCTCTACAGTGTAGCCAAGTTTTGTAAGCCTTTTATCAAACATCCGCAAATGAAGATAGTCTGGTGAATCTAGATATCCTGGTAGTAGTAGCGCAACTTTCATTGTTGTTTGTTCAGAAAACTGTTAAATATAAACCTTTTTGCAATTTCTCCCTCTGCTGTGAATTTATGGTTACTTGTGGGCAATATGACAGTTCTAACATTTGATAGTCTTTTTTGGACTTCCCAGTTATTAACGCCTGCTACTATCTCCTTTACAGTATTAGATGTACCAGACTTAATTTTCTCTAATAAGACTTCCGCTGCATTGGAAGGGGTAACGTCATACTTTTTAAGAAATCCAAGTCGCTTTTCCCATAAATCTGGGAATATTCTCTCTATAGCATCGTTTTTAGTAAAAGCCCACTCTACATCTCTCTGCCTTGCAAGAAAAATACTGTTTAGTAACAACCCTTTGAGGTTGCTTGGATGAGTTTCTGCATAAGCTATAGTAGCACTCCAACTACCGCCAGCCACAAACCATTTATCGACCTTTAATTGCGAACGCAATCGTTCCATGTCAGAAACCAAATTCTGGATAGTATTAGCATTTGTTTCACCTGCGGGTTGGCTTTGACCACAACCTCTCTGATCAAAAGTAATTACATGGAATTTTTGAAGGTCATAAGGTTTGACATGTTTAGCCTTAGATTTTGAGCCAGGACAACCATGTAAGTAACAATTATTTCACCCTTAGAATTTCCATATTCAGCAAAATAGACTTTGTGTCCATCTTGTTCTTCTAGGTAGCCTGTATTAAAAGGTTTTGGATTCATATCTACTTTAAGGTAAAACCAGCATCTACATAAATAACTTGCCCAGTCATTGCATCATTCTTCGCTAAAAATATAAAGGCGTCTGCGATTTCATCTTCAGTAACCCATCTCTTTAGATATGTTTGTTCGATAAACGTATCAGTTTGTTCTTTGGTCATTTTGTCGTAGTTTCGGGTTTTAACAAACCCTGGAGCGACGGCGTTTACTTGGATAATAGGAGAAACCATTTTTGCTAGTGTTTTACTAAAGCTGTTTATCCCTGATTTACTGGCCGCGTAAACAACCGACCTGCCCCCATGCTCTGCACCACGAATGGAACTTGTATTCAATATCTTTCCAAATCCTTGTTTCTGCATATATTTCACTGCGTATTGAGCAGATAACATAGGAGCAATTAAGTCTGTAAGAACTAATTCGACAATATCATCGTATGAAGCTTCAAGGTAAGGAACTTTATCATTTGGTATAGCGGCATTGTTAATCAAGATATGAACAGTACCAAATTTTTTCTCAACTTCTGCAAATAATTTTTTTACATCTTCAGGTTTAGATACGTCAGCCTGAACAAGTAAACCCTCAGTGTGTTTATTTATTTCTGCGAGAGTTTCTTCTCCACCTTTTTTATTGACGTTGTAATTTATTACTATCTTTGCACCTTCTTTAGCAAAGCGAATAGCTGTGGTTTTTCCTATACCACTGGATGATCCTGTTATTACGACGATTTTATCTTTTAAATTCATAGTTAATTTACTTTAGTAGGGAAGTCTCCTTTGGTTGCACTAATAATACTTGCAACCCATTGCACTGCATTTTTTCTCATTGAATCCTCTGTACACCATGCAAGTTCTGGTCCTGCCCAAACATTGCCTTCAAAATCGCCTATCCTGGCCTTAGGATCTTCAAATCCGTACCCGTAAGCGTTTCCATTCTTAACCATATCTAAAAGAAGTTGATGATTATAAACATTGTGTATGACGCTTATAAAGATGGCTGTTTTCTTCATGCTTTGAAGCATGTCATCAGTAATCATGCCTTGTGTATCTTTGTTTTGAGCAACTACAGGGAAAATAATATCAGAAGTTTTCATCAATTCTGTGAGTTCAACATACGTGAGGTCTTTATCTCTACTCGTCTTAGACCAATACTGAACATTCATTCCAAGTCCTTGGCAGTTTGCAGCAATTGTTTTACCTATATTACCGACGCCGATAATTCCAGCAGTTTTTCCTCTCAGTTCAATTCCTTTGTGCTTTGAGTAATCCTGTTGCCAGTTGTCTTTTATAATGATTGGCAGTTTCCTTGCTAAGGAAAGCATCATCATAGTTGCCCATTCTGCTACGGCAACACTGGAAAAACCACGCAAGTTGGTGATGGGAATGTCTTTACTATTGGCAAAATCAGTATCAATCCAACTAAATGAAGTTGTTTGGAGGCATATTGCTTTCAGGTCAGGGATTTTCTCAATCTCATCATTTTTAACTATCCACTCGCTGAAATCAGGATCAAAAGCGAGAATCTTTTCTCCTTCTGACATCAATTCTGGAATATCGATCAAAGATTGAGGTTTACTAACATAAGTTACTTGCCCTGCGTCTTGCAATTGTTTCTTCTGTTCAGGAGTAAAAACTGTGTCGACATTGGGACTCAAAATAATAATTTTCATACTCATTTACTATATCTTATACTTACTTCCATATTCTACTAAATAAGCGAGCGCTTCACTATAGCTTTATTCTGACTTTATCGAGTAGGTTGTAAAAGTTCTCTTCCTTACTCGATTTGTTTTTCCTGTTTATCTTTTTCTCCATAATTTTTACAACTCAATCAGCATCGGCTTCGTATATCTTTTTTTTGTCCCACTCCAACAGTTTGTGAGCATTTTTCTGGCTTGTCATGACAAATCACCTCCCCTCATTGATTTTATTGCTTTAATATATGATTCGTGAGGAGAGCGGTGATATTTCCTTAGCTGATAGGTGAGATTGTTGCAGTTTCTACACAGGAACTGACTATTAAGAGGCCTGCAATAGAGTGTCCCAATTCGGAGATTACAAGCGGGACATAAAAACCATATCCTATCCCCACCATAGTTACATTTAGACTTGGTAGTTTCTATAAATTGGCTATTTACCTCAATGAAAGAACCTACTGAAGTATGGTTCAGATATTGGAATGAAAGCTTTTGACATTCTTCAACTGACAGTTTTTTCATAAAATATTTTCCGAAATCATTAAGCATTTTTGTTAAATTGTTGATTTTGATCCACAAACGCTTGCTTTGACTGTACTTTTATATTGATTTGGGGTTGTTTCATCTCTCGTAGAAGCGTTAAGGTTGAAATATATTGCCTATTGGCACTGTCTACTTGTTTACCAAGCTCTTTCATCATATTAATTCTAGGCTGATTAAAACCGAAAGTCCCATCATTCTTTTGTGCCAAATAACTATAAAGCCTGGCCGAGTGCAGGGTGAGAATACAGTAATGATTAAAACGATTTTCAATGTAGGGGCCCAGCAATTAACTACAATTGCGATAGGAATATTGGATAGCCCACAGCTACTTTTTTATCTGGTGACTGCTTACCCAGGAAGCTTGGAGGCTAGTGCAGACTTTCCAAATGCCAGACAGTCAGCCACAGAGCAAGCTTATAGTCGAGAGTACTGAGATACACACGTGTTTATTGAGTAAGGCAACTACCTATAAATGTAAATGCGAAATGCTAGAATTAACTGGATACATCTTTTTCCTGGCGATTGCGTGGTCAAGGGGGATAAGTTCCAATTTATCAGAACCAAATTAAATAAACATGACTGAACTGCCTAAAATTGCTGCACCTGCCTTGAGAGCATTAGCTCAATTGAATATTCAGAGCTTGGAGGATCTAGCCATGCATACAAAAACGGAAATAGATGAGCTGCATGACATGGGTCCAAATGCCTTAGCTAAATTGGAGCAGGCGCTCAAACAAAGTGAATTGTCTTTTGCCTTAGAGTCAGTGAAAATCCTTATGGAACTTGAGAAACGTGGCTTTAAGGATGTGCAAGTGGTGGAGCTAAAAGATGATGGCCAAGGCTTTTCAGAACACACAAATGATAGGCATACCATCCACTATATTTTGGCTGGCGACTTGATGATCAAGGATGGCGCTGAAATTACTATCTGTATGAAGGGTGAAGTGGTTCAATTCCCCAAGGGCACCACTCACGCTGCTAAACCATCTACTCATGGCTGCAGAATGATTGTGGGCTTTAAAGCTTGATTGAAGTTAGTATTTATGCCCGCGCTTTCTCTCCGCCGCACGTACTTGTTCTTCATTCATACCCAGGTGATGTCCCACCTCATGCCACACGGTGTTTATGACGATTTCTCTTAACTGTTCAACACTCTGGGCGAAATATTCAATTGGCTGCTTGAAAATGGTAATTCTATCGGGTAATACAAACGAATAATTACCTCCACGCATTAATAACGGCACGCCTTCATATAGCCCAAACAGACTGTGATCAGTGCGTAGGTTGAGCTTCTGCGTTTGCTCAGCACTCGGCAGGTCTTGGATATCGAACGAGAGGTTGTTGAACTGCCTGCGAAACTCCTCTGGAATCGCCGCAATCCCTTCATCTACGAATTGTTCAAATGTCGCGTAATCAACTTGTACCATAATTAATTATACTAGTTAATTGCTTTTAATGAACAGGGTGGTGCTATACTTTTGCTATGAAGTTAAGGCCTAAACAGATTTTGATTCTGGTAGGATTGCTAGTGTTTATCCCCTTTGCGGTCTATGTGGTTGTAGGCACTGTATTTAGTATTCGCGCGCGTAGTCTTCCCAATCAAGCGTTATTTAGTAAGGGTAAATTCCCCGATCCATTGCCAGATGGTGACATGCAAGGCCATGCAATTTACCAGGCTAGTTGGCTGGGGAAATCATTTACTGCTAAGGATAATCGTGGGATTAATCGTTTCAATGAAAACGGCCGCACTGCCAAACACATACCATTCATTACCTACAAAGGCTATGGTGTGAATGATCCAGAGTTGGAAGTCTTAAAGATTGATTACAATATTCCCGGGAATCCCATTTACTTACGCTTCATTTTGGATGAAATCGTGGAAGTAGCTCCTGGGCAATACCTAGGAAAACTACACGTGAGGATCATTCCCTTTTTACCATTCACAATTGAGTATTTCACCCTCAACTCTTAGAGTTACCAGAAGTATTGAGCAGATTCAAAGCAGACTTGAAGTCTATAGGTTCCTCCACAGTCCCACCTGAGATAAAGAAGATCTGGTCAGCGTTTTCGATGGTATTTAATCTGTGAGCAATGATCACCTTGGTGGTCTCCGCAGGCAATTTCTGCAAGATATCCTCCAGCAGTTGTTCAGTGACAGTGTCAATATTGGCAGTAGCTTCGTCCAAGATCAATAACTTTGGTGACCTCAATAAAGCTCTGACAAAAGCGATCAATTGGCGTTGACCTAAACTAATATTTTCCGCCCCAGGATTGATAATTGTTTTGAGGCCATCACCAAAGCGTGCCAAAAGATTGCCGAGTTTCATCGCTGTTAATTTTTCTAGGAGCCCATCCTCGTCCAATTTTTCCAACTCGGAATTGCCATACTTGATATTTTCATACAGACTCCCAGAGAACAGAAATGGTTCTTGAAGAATAAACCCAATGTCGTTTGCCAGCTCATCAGGAGCGTAGGAGCGGATATCCCTGCCCTTAAAGAAAATCTTACCGGCTGAGGCGTCATATAATCTAGCCATAAGACTAGCTGTGGTGCTTTTGCCGCCACCGGTTGGGCCGACTAGGGCGTAAGTTTTGCCGGCGTTCAGATCTAAGTTGATATCTTTCAATACCATTGTATCTTTGCTGTAACCAAAACTAACGTTGTCGAAGTGTACCAATGCATCTGGATATTTACTCTCAGAAGTTTCAATCTGCTCTAGATTATTTTCCAAGCGCAAGAGTTTATTAATTCTAGCCCAGCTGGCCAGTGCAGTTTGGATCTGACTAAATAACTCTCCCAATTCTCGCAAAGGATTGAAGAATGAACTCGAATAGAGAATGAAAGTGATCAATGTTCCAATTTCAGGAATACTGCCTACGGAAACTTTGTCTAAAATCAGCAGTTGAATTCCTGCAACCAGAATAAGCATGCTGCCTATAGTACCTGCATAAGTATAAATAGGAGTAAGTACATTATTTGCGATACCGGCCATGGTGGCAGCTCCCTGATTGCTGATGTTGGCCTTTGCAAATGAATCCTTGAAATAGTTACGACGATTGAAAACAATTGTAACCTTGAAGTTGCTAAGACTTTCCTGAATTTCCGCTGACAACTCACCTAATTTTTGCAGACTACTATTGTTGCGACCACGAATCCAGGCTGAAAGTAGTCCAGTTAATACCAACATTGATAGTAGCGAACCCCATGCGATGAGACCTAGAGTAGGATTTAAAATCACCATGACAATCCCAATACCAATAATTACAACAACATTGCCAGCAAATCGCAAAATAGTCTCAGAAAATGCTTGATTCAACTTCTCCGTATCGTTATTGATTCTGGAGATTAAATCGCCAGACTTATTTAGGTTGAAAAATTGTAGAGGCAAAGACTGGACTTTGTGAAAGATGGCGTTGCGCACTCTAAACAAGATCGCTTGACCTACGCGGCCCATAGTCAAAATTTGGTAATAGCTAGCAATGGTACCTACGATATAGATCGCTCCTAGGATTAGTACTGATCTAAGTAGGTTGTCCTTGTCTCCAACTGGTAGGTACTTATTGGTGACGTCGCCAATGATGAATGGGGCTACCACTACGCTGGCTGAGTTGATCAATAGAAATACAAAGGCAATCAAAATTTGGATGCGTGAGCCTTTGATGTAAAGATACAGCATTTTAGCTAGCTTGAAGAAGCTAGTCTTTTCTTGCTGATTCTCGTCTAAGTTCAATTTATAATTCATAGTTTAGTAATTTGTCTGCGCTTAGTAATTTAGGCTGCTTGCCTTTGCGAATTAAAGATTTGTTGATATTCCAATGATTTCGCCAACATTTCTGTGTGAGTTCCAGTGGCAATTAGTTCACCCTCCATGATCAAAATTACATTGTCAAAATCCTTTACTGACTCAATCTTTTGGGTAATCGCAATGATAGTAATATTGGGATAGTTCTTGCTCAAATTGTCTAGAATTTTACGCTCAGTATTGATATCGACTCTAGCAGTGAAATCATCCAATAACAGTACTTTGGGATTTAAAGCCAAGGCTCTAGCTAGTGTCAGCCTCTGCTTCTGTCCTCCTGAAAGACTGGCGCCTCTCTCAGAAATGAGCGTGTCGAGTTTTTCGGGTAGACTCTCCACAAAAGTCTTGAGCTCTGCAGTCTCAATTGCTTTCCAAATCTGCTCCTCTGGCACTTCCCCACGGAATCCGACATTATCGCGGATACTGCTGTTAAATATCATGCTGTCTTGAAACACCATACCTACTTGAGAGTAGAGGCTATCTGCGTCGTATTTATTGACCGGGGTGCCATCCAAATCGATCTCACCACTTGTGGGCGCGATGAGACCTGTAATCAAATAAAAGATTTGGGTTTTACCTGCTGCGGTAGGCCCGATTATCCCCACGCGGGTTTTTGCTTTAATTTTAAAGCTAATATCGTCCAGAATACTTTTTGCGCCGATTGTGAGGCTAACTTTTTTCAACTCAATTTCACCTTTAAGCTCTTTTCTAATAGTTCCTAAATTTTTTGGTTCTTCAGCGTCAATCACCTCTTTGATTCTGGTGTAGGTCACAAACGCTCTTTGCACGCTGCTAGCCAAGAAGCCGATCAAAATCACTGGACCAATAAATATAAAGATATATGAGAAAAAAGCAGCGAAGTCTCCTGCAGATAAGGTTTGGTCAATTATCTGTAAACCACCGTAGCCAAGGACTACCAGAAAG